>TARA_R110001632_G_scaffold51295_4_pt1 | contig 62718 bp, 70 predicted proteins | sample TARA_R110001632 | Tara Oceans TARA_R110001632 (sample SAMEA4398266) | marine metagenome | biome: Polar Biome; feature: [SRF] surface water layer (ENVO:00010504); material: water (ENVO:00002006), including particulate matter (ENVO:01000060) such as... | depth 5 m
GGTGACAAAACAATATTAGCATACAAAATTTATAACCAGGAGACAGTGTAATGCAGATAGAATTATTCGACCCGCTAAAAGATGATTATGAATCAGCTCCTGTTGGAGATTTGATTCCTTTTAATTTAAGTAAAGAACTCAGCCATACTTGGTTTTTTGATATTGATGGTACTATTGCAGTACGTCATCATCCTTATAGAATTAAAGATGAGCTGCTCCCAGGAGTAAAAGAACTCTGGGCACAAATACCTGCTAATGATGTGATTGTTATTACTAGTGCGCGGCCTGTATATTATCAAAGAAAAACTATGAAGTGGATTGATAGTATGGGTCTTAGATATGACCATGTATTGTTTGGATTAGCACATGGTGAACGTATAGTAGTAAATGATAATAAACCTGGGGGTTTAGAAACTGCAATTGCATGGAACGTAAAAAGAAACAAAGGTTTTGTAAAATAACAGTTGCACTATGTGGAAAAAGTTCGTATAATAAGTGTATAATAAGATAAAGGGAGAATATTAAATGGGTGCACATAAGTCAGATATAGTTAATACTAAGAATCATCCTTGGTTAGGTGTTAGATGGCCTGTAAAAGGTTCAACTGGTAATAAGTATATAGTTACTATGTTCAATTCTGGTTTTGATTGTGATTGTATGGCTTATAGAAAATGTAAGCATATTAAAGAGGTTGAGGCTAAATTCGAAGATGTGGAGTAGGATAAGAAACGAAGATACTGGAGGAGTTGAGTATATCTTTGACGGTGATTATAATATAAGAATCTACAGAAAAGAAACTAAATGGATAGGTCAATATACACTCAATCATTCTATTACAGGCAAAACAGTTAAAGATCTTAAAAAAGTAATACCTTGGATAATAAAACAGAAAGAAATAAGCAATGAAAAAACTTAATATATTAGCAGCATTATTAATGTACAGTGCGCCAGCAGCTTTCGCAGGTGAAATTAATTTTCCGAAATATTTTTTTAGCGAAGGTACTAAGGAATGTAAGATAGATTATCTTAGAAGCGAGATTATTTTAGACGATGATGCAACTAGCTATATTAAAAAAGTAGCAGGGTATGATTGGGAAGAAGATCATAACAAGCGTTCTAATTCTTTAACTGTTATGCATGAGAAGATATCTGATCCAATAATGTATCTTAATAGCGGTACTTTCAATGCAGTACAAGATAACGATAAAGAATCTATTAAGAATGCAGTTAGTTTGCTAGTAGAAATTGCTGTTAAAAAATCTCTTATGAATACATCTACTCCTGAACAATCTACTGGTAGATGTTATGGAAAAGGTAGTAATTCTATATGTCCTATACACGCTCCTCAAGAAGTTATGATTTTTGCAACTCATTATATAATTACAGCAATTAATCTCAAACCTTACCTTAACGTAGAAGAAAAAGTTATTGTTGATACTTATATCGATAACATATACACAAAGTATGTAAAATATTTTGCTGAGCAGGAAATAAAAAGAGGAATGTATCAGATGGCTAATGGAGGCATATCTAGATTAGCTTATGCACATTATACAGGTAATAAAGAATTAGCAGAAATTGAATTCAAGAAAAGATTCACTCAATTCAAAAAAATAATTCTTAAAGACGGTTATTTAAATAACAACTCGTTCAGAGGTGTACGCGCTTTATGGTACCATTCATTAGGCTCGAATAATATATTGGGTTATATAGCTTTAGCTAAAGCGTTTAAAGTAGAGATACCTACTGATGTATTTACGCTTGCTAAAAAGACTGCTGAGGTCACTAATTTAGGTATAGACAACTATAAGAAGTTTAAATCAAGATCAGCTGGGTTTTCAATATATACTGGTAATTCGAGTAACGATCAACGCGTAGCTAGAAAACATACACATCAATTAGCAATGAACTACTCTAATTTAACTTTTAAAGTAGTTGGTATAGAAATGTCTGATGATTTTAGATGGAAAAGAATGTCGGGAAAATACCATATGGATCGTCAATTAGGTTTCGTACCTAAATGCTTAGACTAGGTTTCTTTTTTGGCTCATCTTTAAAAGATCGCATATCTTCTTGAGTTAAACATGCGACTAGCTTTGGTGGATTGTCAGGTCCATAATGCTTAAATACATCCACAGCTAAACCTTCAGCGTTCCTTATAACAAATTCTTCACAACTTTGCTTACTACTGAATACAGGTTCAGTGTAGATATAAAATTGATGGTCACCGCTCGGGGCAAGGACAGACATCATATAAACAATAAAGTATAACATGACTTATTTAGCATACCTTTATGCAGGAGGAGGTGGCGGTGCCAGTCCTTCAAACATATTACTTGGTGGTGGAGGGGGAGGAGCTAATCCGCCTGGTGGTGGTGGAGGTGCTAATCCGTTATTCTCTATAACTGCTCTAGGAGACATAACGTGACCTGGATGCCTTATTTTAGTCTCAATTTCCCAATTCTGCCTAATTTGATCGTCAGTAGGTACGTGTATGTTACCGGTCTGATCTTGTACAATCATAGGAGCAATGCTAGCTTTAACACCTTCAATCTCCATAAAGACTTCTTGATTGGGGTCTTTCCTGAACAATGTAGCAGCTTGTAATCTAATTTTTAAGATATCTTCTGGATGAATTCTATCTTTCATTACTGTATTTTCTTGTCCAGCAATTTGTCTTTCAAAACCAGCTCTTATATCATCAGGGTTTGAATCAATAAACAATTGACTCTCTTCAGTAGTATTATTTTTTATATCGATTAAATCAGCATCATGAATAGTATGTGCTACTAAATTATCATATGAAATTTGATGCCAGTTAGGAGCACCAATTAACCTCTCAGGTGATTTACCACCGAAAGGATTAACATGATAGAATTGAGTTTTAGGGTATTGCTTAAGCATCCACTGAAATCTTCGTTGCCAATTACGGTAGGTTGGCGCTATGCCTTTTTTACCTTCTTCTACTTTTTGGTAATGTTTTTCATTAGTGTATAAGTTATTAAGTTCACCATTTGCATCAGTACCTTTAGAACCCATACCGAAAAAGTCCATACCAATTAAAAATACTTTAGGTGATTCAAACAAATCAATTGCAACGTGCGCTGCCATGGCTCCTGCTGCAAACTTCTCTGGTGTAGTACATTTTTTAGCACCAGTACCTGGTTTAGGATACCAAGTATAAAAATGATTACGTCTAGCATAATCTGGATGTAATTTAAAAATAGACTTAGTGAGAGGTTCATCAGATGAGATTAACACATGAGGTCTAAACTCTTTTTTGAAGAACCAGTTACACCCGTAAACAAGCCCGTAATCCATTAAAAAACGAACGTCTAAATCTTTTCTAGACGTCCCGTTTCCGATAATGAATGAATACTCACCCTTAGGCAGTATAGCTTTGCTTCCTTGGTTTTTCTTTAGTGATATCTTTTGCATATGATGTACATACCTTTAACATAATTTTTTCTATCTCAGATTTATTTAGAGATCGGAATTGACTGTTGTGCTTAATATATTTAATAACGTCATCAACGTCCTTAACTTGATATTGATAGATCGACTCTTCGATCAAGTCGTATAAAGTTTGGTACGTAGATTTAGGCTTTATTCCCATTTCATTTTTTCCTTTATTGCCATTTCAGCGGCTTGAATATAATCTATATCTTCTTCATTTAGTATTGACCAAAATTTAGAGATAGAATGTATATGATTAGTTACTTCTATTGGATTAGTTAAATGGTAATTAGATTCCATCCAACTTTGTAGTTTATCCATTCGTGTTGTTATTTTATTTCTTACCATTATAATCCGAGTATTTTTTGTACTTCCCTGGGAACAGAGGATACAGACTTACCAGAACGTAACCATTCTTCAACTTGACTGAAGTAGTGAGCGCATTCAAATTCCTCGTTAGCTTTTAATTGAGTAGATGCCTCTTTTAAAAAAGTTACTAGAGCCATACTATTAAGATTAGCTGGTTCTTTTTTTACTTTTGCGTTTCGCTGGAACATTAGTTGATCCTTTTATTGGAGTGACTAACCATTTACAATTAAGGAGGTAGTCTAACCTTTTTGACATTATTATTATAGTATATTTACGATATTTTTTCTTACTTCAATTAACTTCTCCATACTTTTTTTATCTAGTAATATCTTCTTATTTTTTAGATAAGCATACCATTGACTAAAATCTTTATACTTATCAATATAAAATAGTTTTTGAAGTATTGTATCATCCATACCTTTTCTATTAATAATAGTAGAGTAATCAAACATTACGTTAGCATGCTCAATAAAACTATCGTGAGATAGTCTAGAGTATAAATCTGGATGCTTAAGTCTTATATACATTATAAACGATGCAGAGTAGCCGCAGTTATGGCAATAACAAAGTAAGTTATCATCTTTCTTATTTACATAGAATCTAGCTTTATGTAGTTTAACTTTTGAGTCACCACATACATCACAAGACCAGTTCCACATATACTGTGTCTTTCTACGGAAATTACGAACTCTATTTTCAAGTTCTTGTACAATTGTTACCTGATTCGCTATCATAATATAGTTATACTAGAAAGGATAAATAATGTTATGAAATACTTAATTTTAATTACAGCATTAGCGATCTCAGGCATCGCTGCATACTATTCAATTGTCGGTCTCGCAGCTATCTTTGCTGCAAGCGTAATACCCGTTATAGTAATGGGTAGTGCATTAGAAGTTGGCAAATTAGTATCCGTGGCTTACCTACATCAAAAATGGTATCAAATACCCTTTCTATTAAAGGCTTATTTTATTAGTGCTATTGCTTTGCTTATGTTTATTACAAGTATGGGTATATTCGGCTTTCTCTCCAAGGCTCACATAGAGCAAACAGTTGTATCAGGGGATAATACTGTAAAGATAGAGAGATTAAACAACCAGATTGTTAGACAAGAAAGTGTAATTACTTCTGCTGAGACAGTTATATTTCAATTGGATAAATCAATACAAGTTCTAATGGATTATGATCGTATTAGAGGTAAAGATGGTGCTATTGCGACTAGAGAGAAACAGAAACCAGAACGTCTTGAACTTACAAAAGTAATTAATGATGCAGAAGATATTATCGATAAGTTCTCAGAAGAGAAGTTAATACTAGAAAAAGAACAAATTGGTATAGAAGCAGAAGTTGGCCCAATTAAGTATATTGCAGAATTTGTATATGGTACAAAAGCTGATGGTGGTATGTTAGAGAATGCAGTTAAATGGGTAATATTAATACTTGTTATTGTATTTGATCCATTAGCAGTTGCTTTATTAGTAGCATGGTCACATCTCGTAACATTAGATAGACCTAAACCTACAACACCAGTAATAGATTCAAGTGTGAGGAAACCTCCTCCTAAAAGAAAAGTATTATTTGAAGTACCAGATGATGCAAAAGTTGTAGTTAATAAAGACAAAGAAAAGACAATTATTATTGCAGGTGTAGAATATACTGAGAAGCAAATTTCAGGTATACTGGCGTCTAATTTTAAAGATCTACCCGACGATCAAAAAACTGTATATAATAAATTTATTAAAAAGAATGCAGGCGCAAAAACTTCACCTGCTTAATAAATAATATGACAGTTATATAATGCAAAATGCGCCTGTTTAATATAGGCTATACATTATGATATATCAACACGGTATATACACCCTTGACTTGTCAAATTCAAGTAAGAGTAAACTTTATCAATTAGGCCGCCTCTACTTTGTTGGTGACGGTTATCGCGCAATTACTATGTTTATAAGAGCTACTGACAATGATCCAAACGTGGTTGAAAAGTTTAGTGCTCAATTAGCTATGAGACAAAAGCCTAAGTTTCCAGAATAGTAGGAAGATTTATGCGCGCAATACTAACTATTTTACTTCTAAGTTTCTCAACATACTGCTTCGCTGGCGGTAAGACTGTTGGTGAGAAAAAAAAGTATACTAAACAGCAATTACGAAATCAAGGTAAAACTGAAAAGCTAAAGTATACAACTTGTCTACTCGTTAAGAGAGTTAAGACAAGAGGAGGAGAAGTATGTATCTATAGAGGTGGTAACATGACACATGAAATGGTTATTGAACAGAAATGTCCAAGACAATTTAAATGTATCTACAACCCCTGGTCACCAGTACCTAAGATCGGTGACATAATTGAAAGTTTGAATACTATAAAGGACTAATTTTTAACCGTAAGGTGAATTAATGATTGATCCGATTAGCGCCATTGCAATGGCCACAGCAGCATTTAATACCATTAAAAAAGGTTTTGCTATTGGTAAAGATATTGAATCTATGTACAGTGATGTAGGTAGGTGGATGGGCGCAGTCTCAGATATTGACCAAGCTGGCAAAATGAATAAGAACCCTGGTGTTTTCAAAAAATTATTTGCTGGCTCTTCTATTGAAGAAGATGCTATGAATATATTTGCTGCTCAAAAGAAAGCAGAAGCGATGGAACTTGAATTAAAGAATTTTGTTAACATGACACATGGACCTGAGTCGTGGAATGAAATTCTTGCTCTTCAAGGGAAGATTCGTAAAGATAGGCAAAAAATGATTTATGCGCAGCAAGAAAAGCAAAAAGAGATACTTAATATTATTGGTATAGTATTGCTATCCTCTGCTGTAATAGCTGCATTAGTATTCGGTTTTTACGTAGGTGTTCAGATGTTAGGTAGACCTGCTCCTTGGTAAGAATTCAAACAAAAATATAGCGAGGGTTTAAAGTCCCTCGCTATAATATAATTAGTCTGTAGCTAAACTTTTAAAATAATCTTCTAGATCATCATCATCTTTAACTGCGGTTGGAGCTCCAGGAGCTTTAGCTTCAAAGACCTGATTCCATTCACCACTTGCGCGCGAAGTCTCAGCTGTAGGAGCTGGTACATTCGTATGAGTTTCAATTGGACTAGTTATTGGTGCAGCAGCTCCGGAATTAACTTGATCTGCTGTATTAGTAACTTCTTTCAATCTCTGAGATAAATCATCATAAGATTTAAATTGCTCAGGCGCTATTAATTCATGCACATCATGCTGAGATTCGAATACTGCTTTAAGTTTATCTTCAGCATCGGATAATGGTGCACTTCTTTCAAACTCAGAAGAGTCATAATTCCAATAACCTGCGACCATTTTAATCTTAATACGAAAGTTTGCACCTTCAATAATATCAAAAGGATTTACAGCTTCTTCATCTGCAAATTCAGGTTGCATTACACTCATAATCTTATCAAAGATCTTCTGACCAAATCTAAAGATTTTTACTTTACCTTCTGTCTCTGGTTTAGCAGGGTCTTTAAGTACAAGAGCATTAACATAATAAGACGTACGTCTTTTCTGCTTACGCGCTACTTCTTTATTAGCCTCAATACCTGAATTCCATAATACTGAATTATGCTCACTAACAGGGTCTTTCTGACCAATAGTAGTAAGAGAATTCTCTATATACCATTTACCAGTTGGACCTTGAAAGCCATGATCATACATTCTTACCCATGGTGTCTTAGCTGAATCACTACCTGGTAACAATCTAATAACTGCATAACCAGTACCATCTGAACCCATTTTAGGTTTCCAGATACGATCATCAGTTCTATTGTCCTGATTACCTTGTAAATCTTGTTTAATATTAGTTGTAAGTTTTTCAAAAGCAGACTTACGGTTCTGCATATAATCTTCAAACGACATCGGTTTCTCCTATTATTCGTTTCACGGTTTCACTTATAAGTGTCTTACCCTTTAAAAGCTTCAAGGGCTATATCATTGTAATATGTAATATCTAGATTTTGTTGCAAAAAAGGTCGATATTTTTTTACTTTCTTTAAATGCTGCGGCCAAAGTACCGGTACATTTACATCCTTCTCATGTTGTTCTAAGAATGGGAAGAAACAGTCCATTAATATTAAAGTCTCAATACTAATTTTCTGCTTAATGACTAACTCATGTATAAGAGGTATACCAGCCCCCACTTGAATTAGTTCATGTGGCTTATGATTCATAGCCAGGTAATCTACATCTTCCTTAAATTGTTTAGGGAAGTTTTTCATAAATGCTGAATACTTTTCGTATTCAGATTTTGACATATCTCTTATCCAACAGTTAGGTTTATCTAAGAAATGAGATAAGAAAAAATCAACTAAGTTCTTACTGTCAATAATTTTACTAAGTTTCTCAAAGGCAAAATAATCAGACCTACCATTGTATGCATTAACAGAAGCATTTATCTTACCATTATACTTAAAGTAATCATAGTCAGATGTAAAATGTCTTTGTAATGCTAAGTAAGTTTGATATACATGATAACCTTGTTTTGTCAAACTAGTGTCCTTTTTTTATACTTTAATTGATTATTATTAAGAGCATCAAATTCTATTTTTTCTTTAATTTGTTTATTAAGTAAACGTTTCACATCTCTTGGATCTATATCAAAACGTTCACATGTTTCTAACGTAGCATCAATATAAGATATTTTTTTTTCTTTAACAATATCTTCAATAATTGCAGGAAATGATTTACTATTCATTCCAAAATCCGAATCTTTAACTCTTTTCAAAACCTGTTGCTCCAACATTTTTATTAATTATAACTTCACATAATTGTGCTAACCACGCATCTACTGCAGTTAAGTTCCTATCTTTATAATAGTCTTTTGTCATGTTTAGGATTTTTAATTTATCTTCTTCACTTAGTTCAGACGTTTCCCAGAAATTAGCGATATCTTCCGCTATTCTCTGTATCTCACTAGGCCCTATTAATGATTCCATTGTACTCTTTTATCCTTTCTTTTAATAAGTTTGTATACTTTATTACATCGTATGGTGATAAAGTAAAGTTCTGCATAGTACCATCCTGTACAGAAATCATAATACAAACCTGTTCAGGCATTTCACCTGTTAATTCTCTATAAGCCATAAAGTAAAAACAACCCTGTATAAAATAATCTTCAATCCATTCTGTCTTTTTTTCTCTAGCAGAAGTTTTGAAATCAATTACAGATAATTTATTTTTATATTCAGCAATACAATCTACTGTACCGGCTACTTTAAAGATAGTAGAAAATAAAGGAGTTTCAAGACATCTAATATTGTCGATATCATTTAGTTGTGGGCGTATGCCCCTAAACAGTAACTCGCCACTAGTAGAACCAAGATCATCCAGAGGTTCATTGAGAAGGTAATTCTCACAAAGTTGATGCATAGACGTTCCACGAGTCGTTGCAGCTTTGGTGATTTTATTTGCATGGTCTTCACCCACTCTTTTACGCCACCTAATAAGATTGCTTTTATCCGAAGTTTTTGATAGCACAGTTGTAATTGATGGATACGCAGTATTTGAAGCAACTTCATATAGTCGTCCTGTCTCTGAGTTAACCTGCTTAATCTTTGGAATATCTTTCCATCGATGATTGAATTTTTTTAACATCTTCATCCGTTACCGTCTTACTAGATAATTCAAACATATCATCTAAAAGAACATTTTCTAAAATTGTTTTAAGTCCACGTGCGCCTGTCTTTTGTTTCTTAGCTAATTCTGCTATAGCAACTAAAGCTTCATTATTAAATTCCAAAGTAGTATTAGATTTAGAAAATAATTTCTTATATTGATCGACTGGATTATTTTTAATCTCAGTAAGAATAAAAATAAGATCTTCAATAGTAAGTTCGTCGAGAGAAGCTGTAAGAGGTATTCTACCAATTAATTCTGGTATGAATCCATACTCCTCAATATCTTGAGGGGTAGCTAGTTTTAGTAAACTTAAGTCTGGCATACGCTCCTCAATATCTGCGTTAACCCCAATATTAGTACTTGGGCCAACCTTTAATCTCTTTGCAATACTTTCTTCTAGTCCTACAAAAGCTCCTCCTACAATAAAGAAGATATTCATTGTATCAATTTTTATCTTCATTCTAGTTAAACCGTTGTTACGTTCTACTTCTACTGTAGTGCCCTCCATCAGTTTAAGTAAAGCTTGCTGTACACCTTCACCTCCAACATCTCTTTGTTTAGCACTGTTATTTCTTCTAGCAATTTTGTCAAATTCATCAATAAAAATAATACCTGTACCTGCAGCTTCAAAAGCTCCATTAGCAGCTGATACCAAACCATCAATTAACGATTCAACGTCTTTACCGACATAACCTGCTGACGTTAACGAATTAGCATCTGCAATATAATAAGGTACTTTCATAAACTCGGCTAGTTTCTTAACTAGATAAGTTTTACCTGTACCGGTTGGTCCCATTAACATTACATTAGTTTTATCTAAGCGATCTTTAAATTTTGAATCTCTTAAAATAAGTAATCTTTTGTAATGATTGTGAGCTGCAGTAGCTAGAACTTTTTTAGCTCTTTCTTGACCAACAACATATTGATTTAGGTAATTGTATATCTCTCTAGGTTTAGGTAAATTAAAATCAACCATATCTGTTGACTCTTGAGCTAACTCTACCTTCTCTCTTAAGCTCTCTAACAAATCAGATAGAAAGTCTAAATCTTTTTCAATAACTAAACTCATAGTAAGTGATCTGCTCCTTTAGACGTAGGGTGTTTTGATTTCATTTGCTTCAGCCTGTCTCTAAACCCACCCGGTAGACGCTGATCTGACCTACCACTAATAAAAGCAGCTGTGGTTAGCAGTTTAGTAATATGAGTATTATTTTCTATAAAGGCTTGAGATTCCTCGTAAGTGTTAAAAAACTCTGAATACTCTTCTTTTGTTTCATTATTTCGAAAGTTATATGTTGGCATTAATATGTCTCTTTATCTGTTATTAGTCTCTCGCAAAGTTCATCGTAAAACATTTTAAACTTAGGTGCTGTTTTAAACAAAAGAGGCTTAGCATCCATGAGGGTAGATAGCTCGTTCCACGCTTTATTAGCTGAGTGTAGTGCTGCTTTTGAGTACATGTATTGTCTTTCCAATTAAATCTCCTATATGTTATACTAAATTTCCCGAATAAATAACTATACATGAAGTATTTATAGGTAAAAAATGGCACCAAGAATAGTAAGACCTGAACAAAATATTAAAAATAAATTAGCAGAAGCTAAACAAGCTCCTGTTAACACTAATGTTATAGTTAAAAAGTACAAAGAGTTAGCTAGAAGAGCAAGTATTTCTCGTGGTACTACTGAATCAATTAATTGGTTTAGGAGCAGAATACGTAAAGATGCTAGTAATAGAAGCTTCGAAGCTGTCACAAAAGGTTTTAGACCTATTGATAGACCACGAATAGGTTCAATGGTTACTTATATGTACGATCCTAAATGGAAAAAGACTCTACCGTATTACGACACTCAGCCATTGATTATCCTTGTAGAGCGTAACAGAGACGGGTGGTATGGTGTCAACATGCACTATCTACCACCTAAAATAAGAGCTGAGCTCTTATTAGACATAGGTTGGGTACAGAAGAGACCTCTAGCACAATTAGCTAAGGGATTAGAAAGAAGCGATTATCTTAAACATGCTTGTAAGAAGTACTTAACAAAACAAGCAAGTTCAATGGTAGTTATACCTAAAGAGGAATGGGAAATTGTAATTCAGTTGCCTTTTGAAGCTTTCGAAAAAACAACCAATGAAAAGATTTGGAGAAAGGCTAGAAAATGAGTTTACAAATGATGAAGACCTCTATCTTTAATGATACAGGTCTAGCAAGAGGTAACAAATATATTTGTAATGTATACCTACCTAATGCAAAGACAGACCAAGGAAGAGGTATAATCGGAGCATTATTCGGTGGGAGATCTTCTACTCTAAACATACCAGGTATATTTACTGGAACACCTGGGCTCAATATAGATGTAGCACAGCCTATTAGAAACCTATTAACAAGTAATAGTGTGACTAAGTTTGCTAATAAATTAGGCAGACCTGTTTCAGGTTTTATATTTCAAAATATTATAGGGAGAGGTGAACAATTATCTCTATTCTGTTCTGGAGCTGAAATACCTTCTAGAGATGTTGAAGCAACAGAGCAAAAATATTACGGTGAAAGAAGACAAATAGGGTATAATCACATACACCCACAATTAGTTTTACAGTATTATTGCTCAGAAGATTTAAGAGAAAGAAGATTTTTTGAAGAATGGCAAAATATGGTATTTGATCCGGAATCAAAAGCTGTAGGTTATTACAAAGAATATATTGGTAGAGTAGAAGTGCAACAATGGGATTATGGATTAACGACTAAAATGTCGGAATATAGATTTAATGAAGCTTACGTTACAAACGTCGGAAATTTAAATTATGACTATAACAATGGTGACATACAAAGAATAAGCATATCATTTAACTACAGGAATTACACTAGGATTTTATAATGAGGGTTACACCTATAGCGCCGACTAGTTACAATTATAAAAGAAGAAAGAGAAACCCTTATGGATATTGGAAATTTGAATCAGATGAGTGTAGAGATAACTACAATGATATTGCCATGGATAGGAATACTAATATCAGTAATAGTAGCAATATGGTTAAAAGATACTGCGAACTCGGTCGCAAAAGGATGGGCCTTCAAATCGAATCAAGCGTTCAACGAAGGAGACCATATTATCTTAGATGGTCGGGATGCTATTATAGTTAAAATAGGAATGACAACAACTGTATTTGGTGTATATTCTACTAAAGGTTATACTTGGAAATATGTACCTAACTCTAAGTTAGATAGTACAAAAGTAGAAAAAATTATTAATAGAGATTTACATTTAGATACAGACGCAGAAAAAGGTAAAGCATTACAAAAGATGATTGACGCTGCGCAGTCAGATGCTATAAAACTTAATGAGAATGCTATAAAAGCTAATAGAGAATTAATAGAGAAGAGTTTAAACAATGGCGGTAAATGACAGCGATTTAGTATATACTAAATCAATAAAAGAGTTGCATAACATACCTTTTTATGATACAATAACTTATAATGGTATGAGTAATTCTGTGTATAGAAATTTCGTTACAATATTAAAAACTCAAGATAAAGAAGCAATTGCAGATAAGATATTAAGCATCACAAGTAATTGCTCTTCATTAGATAATGTATATACTAGAGAAAGATACGTAATCGAATACGTATTTGCTAAAATTTTAGCTGAGTCGGTAAGTTACTGTAAAATATTAAGTGATGATAAAGTAAATTTATCTGATATAAGATTTAACGATTCTGACTTCTCAGCTACTAATACAATTAAATGTGACAATGTTGCATTTACTATAACTTTTCCTTATTTTAAAGAGAGCTTTACAGATTCGGACAAGTTAGATACATTCAGTAAAGTTATAATCAGTGTAGTAAACGATGCAGGAATACACCAGCCGTCAGCTGTACAAATTAAAACTTTAATGAATAAATTGACTCCTAATGATCTCGGATACATGTATTCATGGGATAAGATAGGAGTTAAAATAGGTGGTTATAATTTTAAATGGGTTATAGACAACTATTCAAATATAATATGATATAAGAGGTTATAATGAGTACGCTAAAAAATATTAAACTTGCTCACACTGAGTACAATGATATTGTTCCTTCAACTAAAGCAGCTATTAAATTTAGACCATTTAGAGTATCAGAAGAGAAGATGTTATTAATTGCATCTGAATCTAAAGACACTCAACAAATGTCTAATGCTATGAAAAGTATTATTAATAATTGTGCTGGGGTCGAATGTGACACTTTACCCTTCTACGATGTTGAATATCTTTTTACAAAAATAAGATCTAAGTCAGTGGGTGAGAATGTTAATATAACTTACCCCTGTGAGAAGTGTGATCAAGAAAACGAACTAGCAATTGAGCTAGATAAAGTATATGTCTCTAAAAATACAAACGAATCAAATGAAATTAAAATAGATGATGATTTAGTTTTTGTATTAGTAGAACCAACTATTGGAATGATGGCTTTGCATAATCCAGATGAAGTAGAGATTGAAAATATTATTAACATGTTAGCTAATGGAATATCTCAGGTACAAAACGGTGAAGAAATAATCGATGTAACACCAAAAGACGTACCGGATATTAAAGCTCTCATAGAGCAGTTAACATCAGAACAGTTTAAGAAGTTATCAGACTACTATGAAAATATTCCTAAGACTAGTCTTGACTATGAATTCACGTGTTCTAAATGTTCTACGATAAATAAATCAACACTGACAGGTATGCAAAATTTTTTTTAGTTAACCTCGCCCACATTAATTTGGTTACTTTGATGAAAAGCATTTTTGCTTGTGTTCAGTTTCATCATTGGTCATATTCAGAAATAGAGAATATGATACCTTGGGAGAGGGATATCTATTTACATATGTTAGAAACGCATGTAAAAGAAGAGAACGCAAGAATAGAACGAGAGACTAAAAAAAATGGCTGAAAAAACTACCGAGCAATTATTAAAACAAATCGCAGCAGAAATGAAAGCTCAAACCACACAAGGTGAGGTTGAGAAGAAAGTATGGGAGCATGTCGAAAAAGAAAAGAGATCTCATAGAAAATTTTTAGCTGAAAGTCTCAAAACACCTAAAGCTAACACTAAAATAGGTGACAGTTTTAATAAAGGTATGGCTACTTTTTTCAGTGTCTTTACGAAAATGCAATTGTCAAGTAATGATGCTTTCTTTAAAAAATTAGCTGATAAAGAAATAGCAGCAGAAAACACATTTCGTAGTCAGACTAAAGCTATAAATGCTATGATGGAAACTATGAATGAACAGAGAAAGAAAGCTGATGATTCAAGTTTCAGTAAGAAAGAAAGAAAAGCATTTGCAGATAGTGCTAATAGTTTAGATCAAACTATCAATAAACAAGCTAAAGAAATGTACAAGAAAAGAATAGACGCATCAGGTGAAACTGAAGGCGATGTAGAACAGAGAAGAAAAAAAACACAGAAGTTTGCAGAAAGCCAGTACAAAGCTTTTAATGGTATAGCAGCCGTATTAAAAACTTTCGGAGGATTGACTGGTCTTACATCTATATTCAAAGGTCTAGAAGCTGCTGTAATGTTAGCTAAAGCTGCATTCTTAAAAACATTTGTAGGCGGAGTAGTATTCGCAGGGTTAATGTTATTCTTAGATGGTCTTAAAAAAGCTAATGATTGGTTTGGTAAGAACCCAGACATCAGTGAACAGTTTTCAGCTGGTCTTGCAAATTTAGTAGGCTCATTATTAGGTTGGGACGAAGAAAAAAAGAAAAGAGTAGCTCTAAAGATTGATAATTTTTTCGTATCTATAGAGAATTTCTTTACAGATATTACTGCTCTCTTCAGTGGTGAAGGAACCGTGTGGGAGAGAATGAAAACGTTTGCTACAAAATGGCCTTTATTTACAGCTGTTATAATAGCATTCGCAGCTTTAAAATTCGGTGGATTGTTACTTACTATAGCTGCAATAGGTACAGCTTTTAAAATGTTAAGCAAATTTAGAGCTCCTAAATTACCAACTAATACTAAAGGGCCAAGTAATGTTCGAACCGGACCTGGCCAGAATGGTATGAGGGACCCTAGGGTTCCATCAAATAGATACGCACCTAATGGTAAATTATTACCTAAAGGACAAGTAATGTCTAATGCTGGTAATATTGTAAAAATGGGAAAAGACGGTAAAGGTACCACTCAAGTTATTAAAAAACTTGCTGGTTCTACTGCAAAAGTAACAGCTGCAAATACTTTAAAATCTACAGTTGCAAAGACTGCTGCAAAGTCTATACTTAAAAAAATAGCTGGTGGTACATTAGCTTTATTAGTACCTGGTTTAGGTTGGGCTATAGGTGGTGCATTATTAGCAGATAGTCTACATGACGTTTACCAATTAACAAAAAATACTGATACTATGAAAAGTATTAAGGGAGTCTTTGGTGGTAGTAATGTAGGTAAAGGTGAGAATGCAAATGGTGATATACTTGGTAACTCACGACAATCACAAATACTAAGAGATCAACAAAGAATGCAACAAGGTCAGACAGGTAATTCAAATGTAGCTGTTGTATCAAACTCTAATAATAGTCAGTCAACAAGCATAGCTGTTAAGGCTAAACCAGAAATGTTTCCACCACAATACGGAAGTGGTACAGTAGCAGCTTTTAATTATTAGGATTTTCTATTAGGTCTTGGTCTAAATGTTTGCTTTTTAACTAACAGAGTCTTCTTAGCAGCTGTTGTTTTCTTTTTAGCTTTATAGATATTTTTTAATTTAGGTTTAGTACTAGCTGTACGTTCAGACATTAATACACTTTTATTAGTTTCCCAATTCAATATACCCATGGCTTTTAAAGTATCTTCAGTCCATATTTCAAAAATTATATTTGTACGTTCTGCTAGCTTTAAAGCGCTATCCCATTTTTCACAATTAATAGCCCAGCTCATCATTTCATTAATATAACGTTTAGGTATTTTAGCACCCTTAGGCTTCATTGGTTTTTCACATTGTATCTTTGGCTTGACTTCAATTACTTTAACTGTACCGTCTGTAAATTTAATATAAAAGTCTGGATAATATTTAGCTCTTCTATTGTAAATAGGATGCTGGTAAGGTATAGATATTTCTTCTGAAGCCCACTCTAATACCTTCTTATCACCATCAAGCCACCTCATTACATTGCGTTCCCAATGAGATCTGTATGTGATATTTCGAATATCCCCAACGTATTTTTCGGGATGGTTAATATCTGTAAATTTACCTTTGTGATACATGTTAAATACCTTATACGATTATTTAGGAAGAAGAGATAGCATATGGCAAAACCGCGTTATTTTAGTTATCAGCACCCAGAAGGTGAGTTAGGCAGTGCTGAAATACCAGGAGTTGTAGAGTTCTTTCCAAGATCTTTAGAGTTCGGTATTACTGCTACAAAGAAAAGCCCTACAGGTATGACGGGCATAAGTAAGTTATCAGGTGAAAAAATGATAACTAAAGCTGATCGAGTTACTACTTACGGTCAAGTTTGTTTACCTATGCCACAAAATTTAATTGCAGTTCAATCTGCTAATTATTCAGTAGATGCAGTAGGCTCAGCTAATGTTGCAGCTGCCAGTATAGTTAATGCGAGTAATAGAGAAGCTCAAATTAGTGGTATGATAGATCTATTAAAAGGTGGTGGTGAAGCTGCTATGAAAGCATTAGGTGTTGAAAAGCCTATGCAATTAGCTAGAGGTCAAATTATTAATCCTTTCTCATTTACATTATTTCAAGGTATGGCTCATAGAACGTTTTCTTATAATTTTCAATTATTAGCAAGATCACCTCAAGAGTCGTATGTAATTAAAAAGATTTGTGATACTTTCATGTATTACCAGTTACCAGCTAGAGATACTGAAAGTGTTTTTAACTTTATCGATATACCTCTGCAGTGGGATATAAAGTATAAATGGTTTGGAAATAAAAATCAATTTTTAGAATCACCTAATAGAAGTGTTTTGACTAGTGTAAACGTGCAGTACGGTAACGGAGGCAGCGGTGCAATGAGACATACAGATGGTTCACCTATTGATGTTGGGTTAGATCTAACATATACTGAGATCGAACCGTTATTTAGAGAATCATTTGGTGACGCTACACCTAATAATCCAACTTTTAAAAGTGTAAAAAATCCAAAGGCTGGTGCTAAAAAGCATTTCCCAGATAACTACGTAGGTCCATAATGAGCTATTTTGAAGAATTCCCATACATTAATTATGAATTTCCAGACGGTATAACTAGACAAGTTAAGAATCTGTCTAAGAAAGCTGGTATGATTGAAAAAGTAAAAACTGACAGAGCTAATTTTCAAACACATACTATACAAGATGGCGATACTGTCGAATCAATTTCAAATTATTATTATGATACTCCTAATTTACATTGGTCTGTAATGCTAGCAAATGATATGGTTAGTCCTTATCTAGATATGCCTAAAGAACAAAGAGTGTTTGATGAATGGTTATTCCAGAAATATAGTACGCAATCAGATTCAGATAATAAAACGGTTGTATTATCTAAACAACATACTAGAGATTATATAGAGTTTGTAGGAAATGCAGATAATAATTACACTACTATTATAGGTGAAGTTACAGCTAAACCTCATCATTTTATAGATACAAGTAAAAACGAATACACTTACGATTATGTTGTTAATAATAGTAATAGAAAAGACGCATACGGAAGAGCAGCTGTAATGCCAGTTGTGTCCCCTGTATCAATATATTCATATGAAGACAGTTTAAACGAAGCGAAAAGAGTATTATTAGTTTTTAAAAAAGCTATAGTATCAGATTTAAATGATGAATTAAAAAGAGTATTAAATGAGTAAAAATTTTGCAGGTCATTTTTTATTTAAAAAGTTAGAGATTAGTAGAGATGAAGATAATAAATTAGCTGATATTTCTAATCTAGTAATTGAAATAAATTTGAATGCTTTTGTAACTGAACCCAGCTTTAATGCTATTTTTACTATGCTAGATAGTACAGACTTTATTAGTAAGTTTCCAATAAGAGGTGGTCAAAATATTAATTTCGAAATACAATACGGTGACGAAATTAGAATCTATACAATGGTTATTATAGCAGTTAGTGATATTGCAAATGCAGAAGAAGGTCAGACATATGCAATTAAATGTGGTTCACCTTTATTAGTTAAGTCAAACTTTTCTAGAATATCTAAACACTTTGAAGGTGCGGTTTCAAAAATAGCTAAAGATATATTTGAACAGCATGCTGATAAAGAAAAAGAAAATATAAGATTTTGGGACGATTCAATTAATTCTGAGAGTATAATTATACCTGATTGGTCACCTATTATAAGTTTATTGTGGTTAGCTAAAAGAGCTAAATCTAAAATATCTAATACTAGATTCTTTTTCTTTCAAAACACATACGGTGAATATAATTTTTTACCTTTAGAAAGATTAAAAACTATATCAGAAGAAACCCCGCAAATGTTCGTATTCAATCAAAATAAAATTGGTGTAAATAATAAATCAGATAAAGATATGAATTCTATAGAATCTTATACTGTAAATGCATCATATAATTTACTCGATACTGCAGAAAATGGTTATTTGTCTGGAGAGATATTTCAATATAATATGACAAGTAAATCTACAAATACAATTGAGCATAAACTAGAACATAATAAAAAAGATGTTGATAATGAACTTCCTTTATGGGGAGGATTTAAACCTAGTGGTATGGGTAGAAAGATTGATAAAATTAATGCATTAAATGATGATTTAGGTGAGAGTATTAACAAGACATTAGATGTGTCTAGTATTTTACAAACACAGTATCAAAGATCTAATAACATATTATCGATAACTATACCTGGAAATAATGTTACTGATATTGGTCAAATAATTGACATAAGAATACCATTAGCTGCTCCAAAACAAAAAGAAGGTATTGATAATAAAAATTTATCTGGTAAATATCTTACAGTTGCAAAAAGACATATTTTCAGTCCATCGACTTCATCAATGGTTCTTGATTGTATAAGAGATTCAAATATAATAGGTGCGGAAGAATAATGAATTATTTTGGTGATGACTTTAAATGGTTTGTAGGTGTCGTTGAAGATAGAAACGATCCTTTAGAGTTGGGAAGAATTAGAGTAAGATGCTACGGCATTCATACTGAAGATAAAAACGCAATCCCTACAGATTCATTACCTTGGGCTCAAGTAATGATGCCTAATACATCTGCTTCTGTAGGCGGTATAGGAGATTCTCCAACAGGTATTGTACAAGGCGCAACTGTCGTAGGTTTTTTTACTGATGGTGTTAACATGCAGCAGCCTTTTATTATGGGTACGTTTCATGGTCAAATACCTGGTGATCCAGATCTGACAAAGGGGTTCAATGACCCAGCTGGTAAGCACCCGCAAAGAGTTACACAAGTAGGTGCAAAGGAAAACGATGTACCTTTTAATGCACAAAGAATAAATGTTGAAAATACAGATAATTATCTAGATAGGTTGAATACTAGATCTGAAAATGTAGATACAGCTACACCTCCAAAGGTGACCTCTGTAGCTCCGGATAAAGATTCAACCTACTATGAAGCTAACAAATGGGATCAACCATACCCCTACGCGGGAGTTCTCCCACAGTATCCTTTTAACAAAGTAAAAGAAACTGAAGGTGGTCATATATCTGAGGTTAATGATACACCTGGGGGAGAGAGTACTTTAGATTATCATACAGCTGGTACTTATGAAGAAATTATTAATGACGGCACAAGAACGCTTAGAGTTATAGGTGATAATTACGAAGTAATATTTGAAAATAATAATATGATAGTCAAAGGTGGAATGAATATGACTATCAAAAAAGATTTAAGAGTTAAAGTAGAAGGTAATTATCACTTAGAAGTATCTGGTAATTATACTGAAAGTATAGGTGGTGACAAGCAAGTTAAAATAGCCCAGTCTTTAAATATGGAAATTGATCAAGATTATTCTGCAAATATAGGTGAAGATTATGCTACAAGGATAGGTGGTAACGAAAATAGAGATATTATTGAGAGAAGAGACACAACTGTAGGAGCTACCAACACTTTATATATAGATAGTGATTATTTTCTTTATACAGATAATAGAACTAATATCTACAGTAAAGGTGAATTCACAAACTTTACTGAATCAGAATATAAAGTAACATCTAAAGAAAATCTTACAATCGAAACCCCTGCTTCATTTATAACTGATATTGAAAAAAATGTAAGTAATACAGTAGGTGGTAATATAACTGAAGCAGTAACCGGCAACGTCACAGAAACTATCACAGGTGAACTATCTAAGACTGTTACTGGTAAAGGAATAATATTAATGGAAGATGCAAGTAGTGAAGTTACAGCTAAAGCTATAACACTAACTAGTCATACCCATACAGACCCTGCAGGTGTAGCGGGCGCTCAAACTTCAACACCGAATTAAAGAGTTAAGACATGGCATTAGTTTGCGGTAAGAGTTTAAATAAAGAAGAAATTAAAGTCATTCAAAAAGATATGATGTCTAAGATGAAGCTTGGTAAATCTATGCTTTCAACACTTTCAGTAGACAGTCTGTTACAAAAAACCTCAGCTAAAAAACAGTTTAAGATACCTGCAAAAATTATTGAAATAGCTACTGACGGTAGCGGGTTTACATGTGATGTACCAGAAAATTTAATTGTTGTTAAAGAAGTTAAAGCTGCTAAAAAAGCTTCAGGTATATTCTTTTTAGTTACTGATTTTAAATTAGAGACTAAAGACGAAAGCGGTGAAAAACAAATTAGAACTGCTGAAGAGTATGGTGTAATTAAATGTATATCTTTAATACCTGATGGCTCAAAAACAGTTGATTTACAAAAAGATATTGATAAATTAAAAGGTGCAAAAGACATAAATGACTTTATATCTAAAGCTAGTGATATTCAAAACCTTTATGGTGCTTCTACTCCTCAACCTACAACAGTAGTAGTTGAACAGAGAGCTAAAAATACCAGTACAGTTAACTTAGATGACGTTCCTGTTTCTGTCATTGAGGTATTAGTCATGAAAGAAGGTACTAATTTTTTCGGTGGTACAAGGAGTTATAAACAAATAAGTAATGTTATTGTTACGCATGAAGGTGGTGAACCTGATAAAGAAAAAGTATTCAAGCAGATAAAAGTTAAGTATACAGTACCGGGTACTTCATCTGTTGCAAAAGGCCAAGGTGGTAGTTTTGATATTAATCAAATTCTAGCTAAAGTAACAAAAGATAAAAACTTTACAGCTGGTGATATTAAAAGTCTTAACAGTGGAAAAATAAAAGGTATAATGGGATCACATCAAACTGATTTAGATAATGCTCTTGGAAAAATTGACACATCTGGTCCTGCTGGTTCATTACTTGCACAGTTTAAAGGAGGAATTGGTAATGTCGATGTCAGTAAGTCTTTATCATTAGGAAGTCAATTAGCTAATCAATCTGCTAAAGGCACAATCGTTGAAGGCGCAGTTGGAGATTTGACTTCAGGTAATATATTTGGTGCTTTCAATAAAGGTTTAGAATTGAATAAACAAAATGGCAGCATACCTTCTCTACCTGGCAACTTTGACTTTAGTAAAACTATGGACCCTACTACTGCATTAGCTGGTATACTTAGTATAACATCTTCAGGCCCTTCTCAGTCTACATTAACTCAAATAGATAGAGCTGGATCACCTGTCGGTAGTAAAATTAATAGCCCTCTAGTTGATTCTATTACTCTATCTAAAACTTCAAAAGAAATAAAATCTGTACAAGTGAGAGCTTCAGGTACTAATTTCTTTAGTAATACAACAAGTTATCAGAGTAATAATAAGGTTGTAACACTTACAGACAAATACCAAGAAATTAAAGTTACTTATACTTATGCTGGACCTGTAATTAAACCAGGCGAAGCTTTTGCTAGTAGACCTCTTAATACATGTACTGATATACCTAAAATTAAATTGAACATTCCTAAATTAACTAAAAATGAAATTGCGAGTGGTGTAACATTAAAATCTAAAATAAGAAGCTTTGCGCAAGCTCAGCCAAAAACAATCCCGGAAGCTAAACCACAAACATATACCCCTTCAGATGTAACTGCAGTTAATACAAGTGCGCGACCAGTATTTGCGTCAGGTGCAGGTTATAATGTTGTAAGAGAATATGAAAAGTATGTAAAAAAATTAGCAAATGCTAATAACGCTTATTGGAATCCTAAAATTGATAAAGTATCTAAAGATTACGCTGCAATTAAAAAAGAAGATGGTTATAAAAATTTATTAGCAAAACAAAAAAGATATAATGGTATATCTGGTGACGAGATGGTAAGAAAAGGTTATCTAGATGATACAGAAATAGCATATTTTAATAGATTTTCAGAACTAATGATTCAAGATTCAACTTTCTTAATGAATAAACTGCTCGTACAAGAAATTATTTCTGCAAGCAATGTTATTGCAATAGGTGAAGAAAATGAAAAATTAATGATAGAAGTAGGTGAATCTTCAATGGCAAGCTTTATGGTCCCTAAAGGAGCAGTTAAAGCATTAGCTGAATTTGAAAAGGATAGAATATGGAATAAATATTCAACTGATGAAGATAAAGAACACTTAGCTAAGATGATAAAATATGCACAGTACCAATTAGCACCAGAAGGTATTGCAAATGAAAATGATAGGATTATAGCTAGTCTTTGGCATCTATCTATTTACGAAAAGAACGTATCTAAAATGAAACCTATCTTCGATAAAATGAGAGCGAAGATACCACCTCTATACTTAAACACAAAGGATTAAAAAATGTTAACTCTACTATCTTCTTTATTAGGATTTGGTACTTCTTTCGTACCTAAAATATTAGACTTTATGCAAGACAAGTCTGATAAAAAACAAGAATTAAAAGTAATGTCTCTTCAAATTGAACGCGAAGAGAAAATGCTTAATATTAAAGCTGATATGATGGATTCAGCTAATGATGTTCAAAGAGAACGTGCTTTATTAGAACATGATACAGCTACAGCTAAACATGCTTCAACATGGGTACATAATTTAAGATCATCAGTTAGACCTGTAATTACATATCTATTTTTTGTAATATTCTTTTTTGTTGAAGGTGTTGCAGCCTATGTTGTTCTACGAGATGGTGGCGATATACTTAGCATCACGAACGCGCTATGGTCAGAAGAAACATCTAGCATATTCGCCGCTATTGTATCTTTTTGGTTTGGCAGTCGTGCTATTAAGCGCTAGGTGGTATTATGCAAGTTAGTAATAAATGTATAAGCTTAATTAGACACCATGAAGGTGTTCGAAATAAACCTTACCAAGATCCAATAGGATTATGGACTGTCGGAGTAGGTCACCTAATGGGTAATGGAAAATCTAAACCTAAAGAATGGAATAAGACATACACTGATGAAGAAGTAGATCAGATTTTAAAAAACGATTTAAATAGATTCGAAAGAGGTGTTGGGAGATTAATTACTGAACCTCTTAATCAGAACCAATTTGATGCGTTAGTATGTTTTTCTTTTAACGTAGGTTTAGGTAATCTTCAAGCTTCTACTCTAAGAAGAAAACTCAATAGAGGTGATATTGAAGGTGCCGGTAATGAATTTTTAAAATGGAGAAAAGCTGGCGGAAGAGTACTTAATGGTTTAGTTAAGAGACGAAAAGACGAAAGAACTTTATTTCTAGATGGCTATGCTGTCTAGAAACTTATCCGCGCTTTTGACTATCACTACTAAGTAGATTGTTAGTTACTTAAGCCTCGCCGTAAATACAGAATTAATAATTATCAAGTCTCATCAAAGAATGAGTAAATAACGTTATTAGATACATCTCTTATTTCAAAGTCATTCAAGACTTTTCTAAATAAGGGTTTTAGTGTCTCACTATCAGCAGTTATATTGATAAGAGAATGTTCGTTAAACATTCTAACTATACTATCTGAATCTAAAGATATTGAAGCTATGGCTGCTGTATTTGTATTAAGAGCAGTTTGTATTGCTTGTATTTTAGCACTATCTGAATCAGCTCTAGCTCTCACTTCATTTCTCAAAGCTTGTACAGAGTTATCATCTGAATCTAATCTACTCTTTATAAGAGCAACAATAGAGTTTAAAGAACTTATTGAAGCAGTATCTGAATCTAAAGAAGCTACTATTTGAGATAATTTAATAGAATGTATTTGTACTTTAGCTGATTCACTATCTGCTTTTGTAATCATACCTGCAAAAGTTGTATTTGCATTTAACGAAGTAGAGAAACCACCTACAGTTACTAAACCATCTGAATCAGTAGCTGCATTTTTATTATTATTAATAAGTATTTTTCTATTAGCTACCCAGGCATCTCTTTGCCCGTTGTATTGAAAACTCGGACTTGAACCTAATGCAAATAATGCATCACTATCTACAATTGTAATACCAGCATTATTATAACCATCTGAATCAGCGGGGCTCTTAGCTAATATAATATTTTTATCACCAGTTTCAATAACTGTTGAATTAATTATTGTTCTTTCACCTAATACTTTTAACGTACCATTAATTCTGACATTATCAAATGATACAGTACCTGTACCGTCAGAATCAGCAAGTAAACTATTGTATGATTTATCTACTAAACCTGTGACTTGAGCTCGACCGATCTGAGACGTAATTCTTCTATTATTCTTTGACATGTCTTATTTATCCTAATATTAGTAACAGTGATGTAACATTAATTTATTTATAATGAAAATAACAGTTGCACTAGTGTAAAAAAGTTACTATAATAAGTAATAATAAGAATTTTAAACTGTTAAGGGATATATAAATGATAAATTATTTAATAAGTCTACTGCTAGCTTCACAAATAAGCGTTGCAACACCTCCTGCTGAGTTAAACCAAGTATCGAGTGAAATGTATTGCTTAGTACAAAATGTATATTTTGAAGCTGGTAACCAGGCGTATGCCGGTAAAAGAGCAGTAGCGGAAGTGACAATCAATCGTTTAAAAGATAAAAGCTACCCAGACACAATCTGCGGTGTTGTTAAGCAAGCAGAGATGAGTAAATGGTGGAAAGAGCAATATGGTAAAAATGTTCCTGTAAAACATAAGTGTCAGTTTAGCTGGTACTGTGATGGTAAGTCAGATAAGATCAAATACAGCGATACTTGGAGATCTTCATATATTGCTGCACATGATGCTTTAAAGTCTATTAGGCATTTAACAGAGGGTTCAACTCATTACCACGCAACATATGTTAATCCTAATTGGGCTAAAAGGTTAACTTTTATCGTAAGAATAGGAGACCATATCTTTTACAGATAGTTCTCTCCGTCATAAATAGAATATGGCAAATCCACATGTATTCGAACGAAAAAATGTTTATAAAGATCTAGATTTTAGTTTTAAGTCTCTTGCACTGACGAGAGATTTAGGTACTAAATCAGACACAAATGCAATTAACCAATCAGTAAAAAACTTGGTTATGACTAACTTCGGCGAACGCCCATTCCATCCAGAAATAGGAAGTGACGTAAACGCTCTTCTCTTTGAACCTGCATCATCTATATCATTCTCAGCTCTAGAAGATGCTATTGAAACAGTCTTAAATAACTTTGAGCCTAGAATTTCTCTACGTGACGTTAGAGTAGATGATAATGGAATTGATGAAAATAGAATTTTTGTTAGAATTACTTACGTCTTTATAGAAAAAGACGAAACAGTAGATACTGAAATAATACTAGAAAGAGCAAGGTAATGGCAAGTAACAATAGACCCTTAGTAGCTAATTTAGATTTTGACGATATAAAAGAAGATATTATTAATCATTATAAAGCTAACTCAACATTTAAAGATTATAATTTTACAGGTTCAGCACTTAATACTATAGTTGATATGTTAGCATATAATACTCATTTAAATGCGTTAACAGCTAACTTTGCAATTAACGAAATGTTTTTAGATACATCTCAAAGAAGAGAGAATGTTTTAAGCTTAGCTAAAAGTTTAAACTATCAACCTACTTCTACGACTGCATCTAACGTTACACTTACTCTTGCAATCCCAAGAGATGGGAGTGAAGCTTCATTTACAATACCAGCAGGTTCATTAGCAATTGCAACATCTGGAAATACTACATTTAATTTTTTTACTATTCAAGATTATATTGTACAATATAATACAGGTGACACGACAAAAAATATTGATGTCATATTTTATGAAGGTGTACAATTAACTCAAAGATTTATACATTCAAATTCAACAATATCATTTCCTACATTTGATATTCTCAATACTGGTGTAGATACACAAACAATAGTAGTTACAGTTAATGGTATAAAGTATACAAAAATTACTCCTGAAAATGAAGGTGTAGTTTTAACTAACGCTGCTTCTTTAATTTATTTTGTAGAAGAAACATATAATTTAAAACATAGAATAAGATTTGGTAATGGAGTAATAGGTAAAGGTTTAGTACAAGGTGATGAAATTATTATAACCTACCTTACTACAAAAGGAGTTATAGCAAACGGAATTAATGCTTTTACAGTTTCTATTTCAGGTAAGTCAGGAGCTTCTATAGCTACTGTTCAAACATCTGCAGGTGGAGCAGATATAGAGTCAATAAGATCAATTAAAGATAATGCACCTCATTGGTTTCAATCTCAATTTAGAGCTGTTACAACAAACGATTATGAAGTAATAGTAAAAAAGAATTACCCAGACATCCAAGCTATAAATGTTTATGGCGGTGAAGAAGTTGGAAAACCAGGTAAAGTATTCTTATCAATTAAACCTATTACAGGTGATAAATTATCCGACGCAGCTAAGCTTAATATAAAAAATAATATTTTAAATAAATTTAATATTGTTACAGTAAAGCCTGAAATCGTTGATCCTAATTTTATTGAATTAATACTTAATACTGTTGTAATTTATGATAATGCAAAACTAACAACTAATACGGATGCTGTTAAAACAAAAATAGTAGCTTTATATAAAACTTTTAATACTGATAGATTAGGAGAGTTTAAGAAAAATTTCTTTGAGCAAAATTTAGCCGAAGAAATTAAGTTATTAGATCAATCCATATTATCAATTAATACAAGAACATCATTGAGATATGACATAAACGTTGTTAATAGTATTTTAGGTGACTATCAAATTCAATTTAATAATCCTTTGTATCATCCTTTTAACGGTTATAATACAGACAAAGGTGGAATAATTTCTACTAATAAATTTTATAGAATAGGTAAAACTTTTACTTCAGGGTTTGATGATGACGGTAAAGGTAATATTAGATTATTTGACTTATTAGATGGTGTAAAAGTTTACAATAATAACAAAGCAGGTACTGTAGATTATAATTCAGGTGAGATTAACATACAAGACTTTGATCCATCTGATGGAAAACTCCAGTTTACAGCAGTACCAGATTCCTTTGATGTACAATCTGCTAACCAATACATACTTAGAATATCATTAGACTCTTCTATAATAAATTTAATTGAAAAAGATAATAAAGATCTAATTAATTTGCTTAACAAATCAAGAAGTGTATAATGACTCAGTATACAAATGTTTATCCATATGTAAGTGAACAACTACCGGAGTTTATACGATCTAATAATGCATTGCTTAATGAATTTATGCAAGCTTATTATGAGTATTTAGAAAAATCTAATGACTCAGATTCTAGTACTAGATTAACAGTTTATAAACAATTAAAGAACCCCAATGCAATAATTCAATCACAAACTGAATATAGAGATATTGATAGTACTTTAGTTAAATTTTTAGATTATTTTAAAAGAGAAATATTACCTATAGCAGTTAAGCCTACCGGCGCTGATGATAGATTTTTAATTAAAAATATTAGAGATCTGTATCTCGCAAAAGGTACTCCTAATTCATTTAAATTACTTTTTAGAATGTTGTATAATGAAAACATTGACGTAATACAGCCAGGTGAAAGTATTTTAGATGCTTCGGTTGGTAATTTTATGGCTTTCAATACTATGGCAATATTAGTTAATGAAGCAGATTCAGTTCTTAATGATATTGATTTTGTAGATGCTTCAATTCAGAAAAACGATTCTGAAATAGCATTAAGTATATTTGGATCGAAGGTAGATACAATAAATACAAAATCGGTTGTTACTCTTACAACCTCAGCAGCTGTAAGTATTAATATAGACTCTGAAATAACTTTAATTAATAATATTGATAAGACAAAATTTATAACCGGTACTGTACTAAGACAGATGAAAGCATTTTTAATGGTAGATTCTGAAATAGGAGGTTACTCAAACGGTGATGAAATAAGAGTAATACAAAACAATAGAGAATTTAAAATACCAATTACAGATCTTTCTTCTGGCCCCGTCACTTCTATTACAGTAAAAAATAGAGGTATAGGGTATGCAATTGGTGATGCTATCATATTTAATTCTACAGGGCACGGTTCTGGTGGTTCATGCATAATTACTGATGTAGATAATGCAGGTAGAATAACAGCAATTGATAATACAAATGTAAGAACAGGTACTTTAAGAGGTGGTTTTTTAGCTAATGATTTTCAAAATGTTACTGTGCCAATATTTGAAGGTGGTTTTTATTCAGAGCTACCAAAAGTAAAAGCGTTATCTAAAAATGGTACTGGAGCTGAAATAGTTCCTTTTTCAACTACTATTGGTAAAATTAATAATTTTTCAATTTATAATAAAGGCTACTTCGATTCAGATACAGTAGATGTTATATTACCTATGAATATAAATGTTCATGGTACTTCTAATCTAGTCGAAGGGCAGACAGTAAGAATACAAAAGTTTGAAGCTGATTCAGAAGGGTTCTTATTTGACTCAGATGCATTTAGAATATCAGTAAAGTTTAGTAATAGAGTATTTACAGCAGCAGACTCTGATATAATTAAAGTAAAATTACCTTACAAGTTTGATTTTGTTAACTACCAATGGATTGATTCTGAATATGAATTTAGTAGAACTGATTCAGACGATGTACAAAATACCTTTAGAGATATTTTACGTAAAAATTTAACTCCAGGTAAGTTTAAATTTCAAGTATTAGATAGTGATAATAGTGAAGTTGTATCAGATACCCTTAAAATATTTTTACAAGACCCTGCTTTAAAAGGATTAGATTCCTTTCACTTTAATCAGCTTTCAAGTTATGAAGACAGTGATAAATTTAGATCGATTTCTTTTAAGTTAATTAAAAATACTCCGTTTCTAGGTTTAAGTGAAAACGTAGGTAGGTTTAAAGATACACAATACCTAGGTAAAATTGTTTCTGTAAATAAAGATAAAAATATTATAAAAATTACTAAAACAGCAATAATAGATTCTGATGATGTATTCCCTATTGATTCGGATTTATCTTTTATTGAGTCACAGCGGTATAAAGTATTAAGATTAGTACCTGTTGATAAAGAAACTAATAATATTATTATAGATGAAAAATACCCATATGATAATATAATAGCAAATCATCAAAGAGGTCATGCAACTTTATCATTTGAAGGTTCAGGCTCGACCTCAAAGCAATTCTTAGACGATAAAGGTTTTTCTAATTCACTTTCAGGTGGTGTTATTAGAGATAATTTATTTTATGATAATTTTTCATATTCTATTAAATCAACATTATCTATTGCGGATTGGAGAGAGTATGTAAAGACTACTTTACACCCTGCAGGTTTTAGATTATTAGCTCAATTGAATGTAGATACAAGTGCTAATACAATTGTAAATAGAACAGCTACAGTTGATAATACTGGCGAAACTCATAAAATGACTTTTGATAGAGCTATGGATCATTCAGTGAATAATAATGTAACTAGTAAAATATTAACTGCATCTAATATGCTTTATTCTTCTAATCCTTTTAATTTCTATTCGAATACTTTAACAGCTGGTTCAGGCATTACTGCTGATAACGAATCTTTAAATGATGAAGAAGCAGCAGAAGTTGAGTATGGTAATAGTTGGTGGGATTATGAGCCTATAGGTTATATAGACCCAAGATCAACACAGACTAAAGATTCTGATTTATCCGAGCGTATGCATACCGGTACATTTTATAGTAATACTTATGATATTAAATTAAGAGATTCAGACTACACGCAAGACTATTATAAGTATCAGAGTATGCATAGGTATCCAGATCAGTTATCATACCCTGTTGGACAGACAAAGTTCGAGCCTGGTGAAAATACTTTTATGCTCTACGACTCAGATAAAATAGGTAGATTAAATTTTATAAGTTGGGATTATTTATATGACAGTGATGGAACATACACAAACGATAGTGATAAGGCACATTTGTTTACTGGTATTAATTATACTAAGTTAAGAGATACTGACTCAGATCAGATTAAACAAAATATTACTAAAAGAGATTTTGAGTATCATTTAGATTATCAAAAAGATTTTATACTAGCTACTAAGAATGAAAAATTATTTACATTCAGTGTTGGTGATACTTTATTTTATGATGATGAAGCATTTGAGCAAAAATGGCATAAAATACATTTAAATAGAATACAGAATACAGGATGGGAAATACAAGGTTGGGCTTCAGCAATACAAAACGCTGACGGTAAAAAATATAGACAGTTGTATTCAGCATTAAATATGATACCTCAATATGCTAAAGAGAAATCTCCAGTAAGTAATAGTTTCTGGGTACAGCCAAATAACATCGTTTGGACAAACACCTATCTAGATCCATTAAATACTTCACAACTAAACTTGCTAGCAAAAGAAGATTCAGATTATAGAGATGCAAGTAGATATTATAAATCGAGAAGAAGTTAATGACAGCTAAAATAACAACCGGTTTGAATACATTAGTAGCAAAGTCTTTTAGAGATAATTTAAGAGACACTACAAATGATGACGAGTATTATGCTTTTATTTGTTTCAATAATGATTCAGACTTATTAAGATATACAGACTCAGATGCAACAAATCAAACAGATGAATTTATAGGTGGTATAACACCTCAATTCGGTATTGATGATCAGACATATTATATGCAGCATGCAATAACAGCTCATAAGTTAGCTAAAGGTGGTGTGTCAAGAGTAGTTAAAAGAGTTAATTGGGTTTCCGGTACTACTTACAAAGCTAATTCTTACGTATTAGTTACAGCTATTATTCAAGGTATTTCTAGATTAAACGTATACAAGGTATTACATTATCCGGGTATTGCATCTTCATCATCACCTTCTGGTGACAATTCAACACCTATTATATCAGCAGATGGTTATAGATGGCAGTATTTGTATACTATTGATGCATCAGATAGTTTAAAGTTTTTGACAAAAGATTATATGCCTGTACCTGAACAAGTATTAAGTTCAGAAGCTCAAGAACTCAATCCTGGTACATCTAGATATAAACAATTTCAAGTACAAAGAGATTCTTATGTTGGGGGAATATATCATATAAGTATTAATGATTCAGATTTTGAAGTATGGGGAAGAGCTCAATACGGTTCATGGGATTTAATACCTACTACATCAACTATAACTATACAGAATGCAACTTCAACTACCCCCGCAACAATATTAGCAGGTACTATTAGTAAAACTGCTGATTCAGATTTTTCATTTAACCTCACTACTCCAGGTATAGGTTATGCAAAAGGTAGTATAGCTAAAATAGGTGCTTTATTACCTAAAGGGTTAGATGTTAAAGTAGCTCCTGGTTTAGGTCACGGTACAAATAGTGCTTTAGAATTAAATGCTAGTAATGTAATGGTTACTATAAGAAACACACCTGATGGTGAAGTTACTAAATTTACAAAAAATAATTTTAGAATGATTAACCTAATTAGGAATCCTATCGATAGAAGTACAAATAAAGTTGCAAAGAACGATTTCTTTGTAGCGTGTAAATCTTTTATTGCAAGCGATTCAGACGGTGGTAATGCAAGCTTTAATGTTGGTAATGTTGTTGCAACAAGTGCAATCTCTGGTAATAATTACCACACTACTACCGGTAAAGTCGGTAGAATAGTTGCTGTAGATACTACAAAGAAGCAATACTATTATGTAAGCTTAGGTAAGAACAAAGAAAAAGATTCTTTTTCACCTGCAGACAATTTACAAATTGTTAATGCATCTGGTGCACTAACAGGAAACCCGCTAACAGTAGCATCTATATCTAATAGAGAGATACTTTTTAACTCAGGTGATATTATTGTCGCTGATATAAGAGATACTACTACTACAAGAGCAGTTGACCAAATTGAATCTTTCAACTTTGTGTTGACGTTTTAGGAATAAATAGAACATGGCTAATATTGATTTAAACATATCCCCTTACTTTGATGACTTCAACGATCAAAAAGATTTTTTAAGAGTTCTTTTTCGTCCAGGATTTCCAATTCAAGCAAGAGAGCTTACACAAGCTCAGACAATTTTACAAGAACAGATCACGAGATTAGGTGATCATTTATTCAAAGATGGTTCTAGAATTACTGGTGCAAAGATTGATTTTGATAATCAATCAAAAAGAATAACCTTAACGGGTGCTTCTAACGTTTCATACCCAGCGTCGAGTGCTAGAACAGGTGCGATACTATCCAATATTAGCTCTTTAGAAGGGCGTGTAATTTCAAATGCAACAGGCACTGTAAAAGCAGTCGTAATAACAAGTCCTGTAGGTACGTTAGGTACTAATTCTGTCGGAGCTTTATATGTTAAGTATATTACTTCAGATACTTTTTCTACTGTCGGTGGTTATATATACGCAACTGTTGCAGATAACCCAACCCTTACTGCAGAAATCTATAACACTTACTCATCTATTACTGATTGTTCAGTAGCTCATATAGAAGAAGGTGTATATTATATACAAGGTTACTTTACAAGAATTGCTAAACAGACAGTTGTGGTAGATGCTACTTCAGTTTCTCCTTCTCTCAAATTAGGATTTACAATTTCTGAATCTCTTATTACACCAAATAATGATTCAACATTATTTGATAATGCTAGAGGTTCTACTAACGAAGGTGCACCTGGTGCACACAGATTAAAACTAGCTCTCTCATTCAGTATAAGAGCTCTTACAGCAGATAATGATCCTAACTTCTTTCAATTAATGTTAATTGAAAACGGTGTTGCGCAACAGCAGAGTTCTAGAGGCGGTATACATTCATCTTTAGGTGACACTTTTGCCGTTAGAACAAATGAAGGACATGGTGACTTTACAGTCGACCCTATTAAACTTAATTTTAGTGTATCAGATAGTGATACTAGTATTATTGTTAATACATCTAAAATACATGCTTATGTAAAAGGTTATAGAATTAACAATAAAGTTAATAATAATATAAGAGTTAATAAACCATTATCTTCTAGTAGAATTGATAGTCAAACTGTTGGTATAACTGGTGTACCACATATAAAAGTTTTAAAAGAAATAGATAATGCTTTACCTGGGTTCAATACAGCTACTGGTAATAACCCTCATCAACATACAAATAGATTGTTACTACAAGATTCAGATGCTAATACTTATGGCTACGCAAGAGCTTATAGTTTTGAAGCACAAGCTGGTGGTAATAAATTACACTTGTATGATATTAAATTCTTTCAAAAAATAAGACTTATAGGTAGTACTGTACATACTACATTAAATATTGGTCACGATATTAAGTCTATAAACGATACAAGAGGTTATGTAACTAAATTAGAATCGACTGGTGTGAGAGATGTAAATCACGTAGGTGATTCAGACGTATTAGTTATGGATTATACCAAACCTTTTAGAGTAGGTCAAGTAGTAAAATCAACTGTAGACACAACTCTTAATAGAACTATTGATAAAGTTACAACATACTCTTGGGCTAATATTACAAATATAGCAGGTAAATCTGGTACGTTTAAAGTTGAAAGGAAAGCATCAACAAAACTACAAAATGGTTCCGGTAAGTTATTCGGTGAAGTAGATGGTGTTGTTAAAACTGCTAGAACAGATGCTAAAGTATTTGATAACGATTATGAAGTAATGTATAGTAACCCTCCTGTAATTGCAAGTAATAACGGTACAGTAGCTATAACACCTAATACGAATGATACTTTTTTCTCTACACAAAATGCAAACGGTGATTTTGTAAGAACGAGAATTGATGACGGTAATGAAATTTCAAAGATGCTTAAATTTAAGCATATAAAAATTAGAAATGATAGAACTTCATCATCAATTAACTACGGTTGGTCTGCGCAAGATAGAGAAAATACATTAGTTTATTCAGATGTATATGATGTATATGGTATTAATAAAGGTACTACAAATAATAAATTCTCTCACTTTGAGCAAATTAATGTAACTGTTACAGGTGGAGGTACAATACCTCAAGGTAGTATTATAAGAGGAGCTGTTTCAAATACAGTTGCGAGAGTAGTATTATCTAATTCAGATAAAAATGAAACTGAGTTAACTGGCACAGCTGGTTACCATACTTCACGTACAGGTACTGGTTCAACAACAGTGCTAGAGATTATTAAAAATATTGCAACAAGAAACTTTACTGCTAACGAAACATTCATTATAATTTCTCCTAATAGTTCAGACAAATTTGTTAATGTTGTAACATACGTTTCAACCAGAACGTCTCCTATTAATGAAACTACAGAAGTATTTGGTACTAATATAGATGATAATTATTTCTTAGATCACGGTCAAAGAAATAATATTTACGAAATAAGTAGACTAGTTAGAAAGCCCCTTACAAGAGCCCCTGAAACTGGTGACTTAACAGTTTTCTATTCTTATTGGGAAGATCAAGATTCAACTAACAAATTTTATTACACAGCTGATTCATATTCATCTGCAGGTTTCTTTGCTACAGATCCTAGGTATTTCGATAGCCAAATGGACTTAGGTAATAAAGATAGACTTAAAGGTGATAATTTAAAAAACGCTGTTGACTTTAGAAAAAAATTAAAAGCTAATGTCAATACAGGTCAAAACGCTTTCATATTCAATCATAAAGTATTTGAAAACAGGCCTTTCTTATTACCAGGATTAGGCAATAATTCTAATCTATCAAATGCAAAATTCACTTTTACTTTTGATGAGTATCTATCTAGATATGATATCTATTATGTTGCATCTAAACCTTACTTCGGTTTAAGAACTCTTTCATCTTTACCTGCACGTAATCCTCAAATACCTAAATTTGATTCAAACTTAGGTATGAAAATAGCAACAGCGTTTTTACCAGCTGCTTTAATAGATACAAGAGAAATAATTAATATACCTCAAGACAACAGACGTTATACAATGTCAGATATTGGTGGTATAGAGAAAAGGATTTCAAGATTAGAAGATGCAGTATCGTTATCATTCTTAGAGACACAAGCTTTAACTGATGATACATCTGATAGAACTAAACTCGGTTTTATAGTAGATGATTTTAGAACTAGTAAAGATGATGTTGTACAAGATATAGAAATGTCTACCGCAGTCGCGTCTATTGCAGATGAAACTTTAAGACCTAATTCAGTAACTTCTTATGTTGAAACTGAAATACTTGATGTTACATCTACAGGTTTAGCTGCAGCAAAAATTGATCCTTATTATTATACACAGGGTTTTATAACAAAGAGTTATACTCAAGCACCAGCTGTTGGTGATAATGAATACATCTCACAATTGCAAGCTTCAGGTACAACAAGAATTAATCCTTATGCACAATTACAGTATAAAGGTTATATTACATTAGACCCTGCTAGAGATTTTACAAACGACGCAGATAAAAGACAAATAACAAAATATATTATTGATAGAACTGGCTCAGTAAATGATTCAGATGTTAGTTTAAATGAATTTAATCTTAACGTATTACCAATTCCAACATCTGAGCCTTGGGCTGAGTCTTGGAGCAATGTAGGTACTGCAACTCAGACGTCTACAAGATCTGGTAATAGAATTACAACTACCACAGCTCAAAATCAAATTAGAAACGTTAAACAGAAACAATTTGTTACAAGAGATAATGCTGATACATTTCAATTAGATGAAGTAAAAATTGATATGGATGCATGGACTAGATCTAGATCAGTAATGTTTAATGCTGAAGGTTTAAGACCAAATGTTACATTAAAAGCTAATTTAGAATATTATAATATTACACCTTTTACTCAAATGACTGATAGCGCTACTGGTGAAATAACTTATTCAGGTACAACTGCTGGTGTATTAACAACAGATTCTTTAGGTATGATAAGAGGTAAATTTACTATACCTGCGCAAACGTTTAGAACAGGTAATTTAATTTTTCAATTATATGATACACAAAAAACTACTATAGCTGCTGCTATATACACAGTTGCTGCAAAATATGATATTGGAGAAATGAATAAATTTAGAACAGAAGGAATAGAAGACGTTACTATCAGAACTGAAAATCATACTACAACGACTTCTTCTACATCTTATCTTAGGTATAGCGGCGGTGGAGGTGATCATGATCACCATAGCCCTGGCAGCTTCTGGGGAGGTAATCCTTCAATGGCATTTAGTGATGACGCAGCGGCTTCTACCGGCTCTTTAGGTGGGCATGATTTTGGCGGAACTAATGATAACGATGGTGGAGGAGCTAGCGGCGGACAAGATGGAGGTACATTTATTTGTACTGCAGCGTGGGATACTGGATTGTCAACTCCTAAGATATGGTCAATGGATAAGAGATACGGCGTAATGATTAAGAAGCAAGATCCGTTAGCGTACGCTGGTTATACTGTTTGGGGACCATGGGTTGCAAATAGAGTTAGAAAAGGTAAGTTACAATTTGTAGGAAATACATTACCTAAGATATGGGCTTATAGAAGAACATTAATAGAAGGTAAAGATACTAGAGAGTTTAGTAATTTTATTAAAATATTAAGTGTGATATGGAGAGGCACAGCGCCATTCAATAAAGCACTTGGTTGGTTAAAAGTTAAGTTAGGATAAGACATGGCAGTTCAAGGAGCAATAGCACAAACGTTTACTTTACCTGTTACTGCAAAAAAGTTTATTGGTACAGACGGTGATGGTAACCCTGTTGATTTAACAGGTAATACTGATTTTGAGAATGACGCTCAAATTAAAGATGGTTCATTTGTAACATCAATTGACTTATACTTTGATGTAGTTGACTTAAGTTCAAATCAAAACTTAGTAAAAGTTGAAATAAGAAATACAGTTAACGGCTATCCAGGAAAAACAGTAGTAGGGTACGCTTCGAAATATCTAACTAGTGAGGATGGTACTGCTGTAGGTAGAGCAGTCGCAGCTACTGCTACTAACTTTAGATTTAATTCACCTGTACTTTTAAACGCAAGTACAGAATATTGTATTGTTATTAAAACTCAGTCTTCATTAACTAGTGTATGGTCAGCTGAACAAGGCGGCACAGATAGAACTTCAGGTTTAGGAGGACTAATATCTTCACCTCCTACTATTGGCGGATCTGGTGGTTCTCTTTTTACTGCAGAAAATGACAAGACGTACGTAGCTGCTATGAATAAAGATTTAAAATTTAGATTATATAAAGCTGTATTTACAACTGATGTTTCTACATTAAATTTAAGATCTAAGCAATCTAAATTAGCAGTTGAAATAGGCAAAGCTAATGCAGGTTTACCTATAAGAACATTTAAGTTCTCACCTTATATTTTAATAAAGCATCCAAACCATGGTATGTATGGTGACGGACAGAAAGTTGTTGTATCTGGTGTTTCAGGACCTGGTGGTTCTAATACATTAGCTGGCATACCAATTTCAGAAATTAATACTCAAGCTGATGTTGCATCGACTAGTTTTTCTACAACACATGATGTTCATTACCCTACACAAGATACTTATTTTATTAAAGTAGCTTCAAACGCAACCGAGTCCACTGATGGTGGTGGTTACAATGTTAAAGTTTCATCTAATGTACAATACGATTTCTTATACACTAATTTAAATGCAATACAAAATCAGTTTACAAAAGTAGCTTCAAAAATTAAAACTACTACTGGTACGTCAATTAACAATACAATTAGCTCGCAATTATTAGGTCAAAATACTTCTTCTGATTATTATCAAGCAGTTGGGGCATTAGATACTGCGTTTAGTTATATTAATACAGATACAGTTACTACGTTTACTAATGCAAAAACAGTACAATCAACCGTCAATAGTACACAGAGAACGCTTCAATTAGATGTTGAACTATATAGTGCAGATAGTAGATTCAGTCCAGTTATACCTGTTGAATCGTATAGTAATGGTACTGTTAATAGAATTAAATTACTTAGAAATAAGACTGGTAATCAACCAGATGATTCAGATTTAGCAGATAAGTACCCATTACTAAATTCAAAAAGAGCTAATGATTCAGATTATCTTAGTGAAGGTGATTCAGATAATGCAGGTAAACAAGCTATATTAGCTTCATATATTGCTGCGTTAACAGCTTCAAGAAACGACCACGCAGATTATATTACTAAAATTACAACTTTAGCTACACCAGCAGATAGATTAGTAATTAAATTTCAAGCTGATTTAAATCCTTCAAATGTAATAGAAATAGCATTTAAAGCAAAACGTATTGGTGATTCAGCTGACATCGATGCTCAAGAATGGGAAGACTTTAAACTGAATACTTTCATTAATGAAACTAATTATGGTAGTTTCAGTTCAGCACAAGATTATAAAGAGTACTCAGCAGAGCATGCTATAGGTGAAGACTTTTCAGAATTTAGAATTAGACTAAGAATGAAAACACAAAACGAAGCTTATGTACCAAGACTTAGAAACTTAAGGATTATAGCAGTTGCGTAACGTCTCAGGTTATAGTCATCTTTTCAAAACTAAAACAGGTGCGGTAATTAATACTGATCCTGCTGCTAAAATTAGAATTGCTAAAAGAAGAGCTGAAGAAGACAGGCTTAATAACATGGAAGATAAGTTAAATAGAATAGAAAATTTATTAGAGAGGTTAATTAACAAAGATGGCTAATACAGATTTATCAGGATTTCTTACTAAAACCGGCGCTGTTAATAAGCCCGCTTTAGTAGACCCTGCAAACAATAATAATGTTATTACAGAAAATAATTATACAGTTAATACTAATACAAGAGTTAACATAGGTACATCTCCTAACTCAAACGACGGTGATCCTCTAAGAACTGCTTTTCAAAAACTTAATAACTTTATAGAAGCTGTGTACAGAACTAACACAAATATTAATACAGATATAACTTCATTATCAGCTACAGGTTCTTTTCTAGGTGCAAAAAACTACACAGAAATTACAGCATTATCACCTACAGTTAATGATACATTAATGTTAGCTAATCAAATAACTACTATCAATCCAGACGCAACTCCAGTATATTCTAATTATATTTTGACGTCAAGCTTTGTTTTAGCTAATGGTACTTATACTATTGCTGGAGGATCATTATTAAAGTATAATGGTACTAAGTGGGCAGTAGAGCATGACAATAGCGGTAAAAATATCACATTCGATTTTGACGGCGCTTTGGCTAGACTTGCAGGAGGAACTGCAACGTCTCAAAATACCGCTACTGCACAGCAAGAAATGTATGCAAGTTATTTAAAGTTGAATCAAGGCGCTGCTAATAGTGTAAGACTACAAGCTAATACTGTTGAAGACGCAATTGTAGAGTTAACTGTTAAGTCAAGTACATCTGGAAGAGATGCGGGATACTATGCATAATGGCTATAACAAATAATTATCTTGGATTTACAATTGCAACTACTACAGAGTTGAATAAAACAGATAATGATTCAGATTTTGGTGCAAGCCAGAATAGGAACTTAGCTACTATTAATTCGAATTATAATTACAGTGCTGGTATAAAAAATACTTTCATAGATGGATTTATAAACCAATATGGTTCTTCTGCTAACTTTTCTACAAATGAACAAAGATTAGTACAAAATTTAATTAGAGAATCTATTAACACTAATGGTATTACTGTAAGGTATATGCCTAGGTTTTCACCATATACAGATAGAGTTTTTAACGAGAGACCTGAGTCTACATTTCATAAAGGTCTTCAGATAGATATGATGTTAGTAGCTACGTCTGGCTTCGAAGGTGAAGGTGATGTAATGACTACTTATGGTGTTGAATTTAGAGAAGAAGTAATATTAACAGTTGCTATTAATAACTGGAGTAATAAGTATAGTGACTATGACAGTGATTTAAGTGATAGTGACTCATCGATGTATAATAGAACAAGACCTCTTGAAGGTGATATTATAGTTGTACCTTTTGGTAGATCCGCACAAAACAAAAATCAATATATGCCTAAAGTATTTGAAATTACGCGTACTACTACTTATCATGATGGTGCATTTTTCCAAGTTGGGGATAACTATCAATATAAATTAAGGTGTAAATTATTCGAACTATCCGGAGAAGATCTTGGTTTCTCACCAACAGCTGTTTCGTACAATACTACTACTGGAGAACAGATTGGTACTACAACTGAAAAGATTCAAAGAGCAGCTACAGGGATACAATTTACTGATAGTGATACAAGAGCAATTAATATAGTAAAAGATTCAGATTCAATATCTGATTCATATGGTACAAATAGAGACATTGAAATTAGAGCTCAACAAAAAACTATATATGACGATAAAGGTGAAATACAAAGTAAAGATGCTGTTATAGTAGAAGACTATGGAAAAACAGCTCACAATGGACCAGGTATAATTAACCCAATAGATTTGGACGACATATAAAATGATCGGTACACATTTTTATAATGAGACTATTAAAACTGCAGTAGCTGTATTTGGTAGTCTTTTTAACAATATTGTTATAAAAAGAAGAGATGGTAAACTATTACCTGTACCTATTTCTTATGGCCCGAGACAAAAATGGTTAGATGCTCAGAAACAATTTCAGCCTTCAGAAGAAATGTTTGAAAAATTATTACCTAGAATGTCATACGAAATTGTAGCAATGAATTACGACACAACTAGAAAATTAACTAATAGACAAACAATGATAAGAGAGCCAGACGGTATTCGAGATCCAAGACAGAGGATTAATGTACCTACTCCTTATAATTTAGATTTTAGTTTATATACTACTACTAAAACACTTAGTGATGGTTGGCAAATTATAGAACAAATATTACCTTTCTTTACTCCTGCTTATACAGTTAAAGTAAGACACTTCCCTCAAGACAGTAGTGCGAGTACTCCTACACCAACTAATACATATGATCAACAATTTACGTTATTATCAACTACTTGGGCTGATGATTATACTGGTGAATTAGGTGATAGAAGAACAATTGAATGGTCAATGGAATTCCAAACTAAGATTTGGATGCACGGTCCTGTTGCTAATACAACTGTTATTTACGATTCAAGAGCCATTGTAAGTGTACCGCCCACTGGAGTATCAATTCATCAAATGTCAAGAGCAACTAATCAACAAGGTGAAGAAGTTGGTTATGCTGTGCTTTCAGGCAATTCAAGAGGATACGATTCAGATTCAAAAGGTAATTATGTACTTGATTCTGACGGTGTTAGTTATAGATTATTTGATTCAGACTTAGACGCTTATATTGATTCAGATAGTACTAACAGTAAGAAAAGATTCAGAAGAAATGTTGTTAATGATTCTGAAATTCTCTATAGTAATGACTCAGATAGAAGTCCTACTATATTAAACTTGAGTGATAGTGATGGTAATGTTATTAGAATTATCAGAAACCTTCCAGAGAATTAGAAGATAAATAACATATGTCCAGTAAAGATTTAATAAATTTAGGAACAGCTCCTGATTCCGGTACAGGAGATACAGCACGTAAAGGTGGTTTAAAGATTAATAACCTTTTCGCTGATATCTATTCTACTTACGGTGACATTCCTGTTGGGAATGATCCTGAAGGAGCAAACTACGGTTATAGAAAAACCTTTTCAGAAGGTGAATATAAAGTAGGTGAACTGCATGCAACGACTAAGTTTAGAAGAGTAACTTTTCAAGCTGACTCAGACGGTGCAACAGAAAGAGCTGACGGTTCATACGATTTCTTTCATAACGGTGAAGGCTATTTTACAAAAGATTCAGATGGTATAATATATTCTGCCGCAGCACCAAATGTACCAGCTATCTATGATAGTAAAGAATGGTACTTTATGTCAAGAGGTGAGCAGATTACTCCTGACCTTACATTAATGGATTCTGATTATTTTCATGTTGTATTGCCTTTAGCTAAAGCAGGTGATAGAGTTATTATTAGAGATTCATTAGGACACATTAGTACTGATAAACCACTATCATTATGGACTACACCATATGAATGGCAAAACGTAACACAAATTAACGAATGGATTAGTAATACTCCTGAAGCCAATTTAACAGCAGATTCAGACAGCTTCCCTTCAGTTAACCATACAAAGATTACAATACCAGGTGCACCTTCTGCAACTAATGCATCATTAAGAATCTCACAGATTGATAATGCAAGTGTAATTGCAATGACAGGTTACGCTAAAATACCTTTCGCGGGCATAACAGGTTTAAAAACAAACATACCTGTCTCACCTATTACCTTTAATGAACAGTATACACAAATTGAATGTACATATTTAGGTGCTGCTGGTGGTTGGACTTATAGTAAGACAACAATAAATGCAAATGGTGATACAGATTTAAAACACAATAAAGATGAATTCCATTCAAGAGATTGGTTTCAATGGACTGGTGTAGACTTACAAGAATCAGACTCAATTATATTACAAAATCAATATGTATTACCTGTAATGTCATCTATTGGTCAGAGAATTACAACCACTGATACAATACCTGTATTCAAAGTGTATCAAGACTTAGGTTATGATTCAGATGAATTTGGTTCAAAGTTGCAGACTTTCTTTAGTGCTTATGCTACTGCTAACTCTGAAAATGTATACGGTGATGGTGACGATAATTTGTCTATTACTGATAAGAATGATTCAGACGGTATTATGCAAAGAAAATATAGAAGAGCTCAAATAGCTTCTGGCAACGGCACTTATGCTATAGGAGTCAATCAATCGATTGGCAATTACTTTCATGAAATAAATATACCTGCTGTTACTACAAAAGATGGAATGGTAGTACTAATATCTAATTATCCATTTAGTGGTAGAGTAGAAATGTTTATTAAAGGAAGGACAAGTTAATGGCAAATCCTAACGTAGACTCTGATTTTGATCGCGGCTATTATCAACATAGAAGAACTTATCATGCTACTGTTAACGGTGACGGACAACCATTAGCATCTGATTTATTAGAAGGTGAGATAGCAATTAACCTATCTACTTCTAAAATGTATACAAAAAAGAATGTTTATGTAGATGTTGACTATACTGCGATTGTAGATAGTGTTCAAACTAACTCCGGAGTACTTTTTGACTTTACACCAATATCTTCTGCTTACATTGGACAGAAGATTGGTATAATTTTTAATAGTGATACAAAGACTTATTACACAATTGATTCAGATGACACATCTGCTGTAGGTAATTTTATTACAGGTTTACAGTCACATTTATCGACTAACCATACAACAGTAAGTACTGTTAACGGTACTGCACTTGGTGCATTTGGTAAGACATCTCAATTATTAGTACACCATAAAGACTCAGATGAAGCAATCTCTTTTGTTTTAGATTCTGATTTTATAAGATACATTGACCATACAAGAGTAACAGTCTCGCGAATTATACAGACATCCGCTGTAGATCATGATGTGTTTACACATAGCGCTACTGTTACACCTACTTCATTTATTATGACGTATTCGACAGCCGGAAGTGTTAAATCAATAACATCATCTGCAGTGCCTCTTTATTCATTAACTTCAAGTTCTGAAAACTCGTACTTTGTTACGAATATGAATATTAGTGCATCAGGTATCAATGCAGGAACTGATAATATTAGAGCAAGTATAGATCAGAACCAAGCATCATTGTTAGATTTAACAGCAAGTATACCGAATACATCCAATACACCACCCGCAGTTGCAGTTACCTCTTCTAAGCCTGGTATCAATGGTGATCTCTGGATACAACCACCCGGTGCTCAAAACGATTCTGAACCTACGAACTTGTTCTGGTTAGACCTGTCCGTAAAAGGATCATCAAGAGCACAAGCTAAAGCTAGACTAATGAATGACTCTGATAGAACAAGCCAAGGAATTGTAGCATATGATTCTGATGGTTCAGGGAATTTAAATTATGCTGAATGGAGACAGGTAACATCTGGCTCTTTCTTAATACCTCAAAACTTTGGTGTGGTTTCCGAGATTAAAACCTTTGACTCAGAATCTGTTCATACTTTCAATGGTACATTAGACGTACGTAATGGTACATTAAAGATGGGTTCTAGATTTGAATTTGCTAACGAGACATTTACAAAACTAAAAAGATTTAGTATAGTAGATGTTAACAACGCAGTTCAATTTAGTATGGTTGGATTTGATTCTGACGGGTAAAACAAAAACAATAAATATGCTATAACATGTTTAATAAAGAGGAATCAGTAACATGACTTTTAGAAGACCTTTAAAAATTAACGGAACATCTGGTCTCATAGAGATGACAGATGCAAACTTAGACTATATTTCTTACTTAATAAGAGTAAGTTGGGCTGGTGAAAGTAATGGCCCGGGCCATTTAACTATTAACTCAGCACCAAGTGGCTACAGTTCAATTGGTGCCGTAACTGATCAATCAAGATCAGTCGGTAGATCTCAAACTAATATTGGTAATGTGTGGGGTGTGTCTGCTTCAAACTCTAACGTAGCAGCTCCTGGAACATTGAGTAACGTAGTTTATACAATGTACCAAAATTACAATAGTAGTACAGCAGAACCTGCTGATGCAGCAGCTTGGAATTTAGGACCATTGATACCAAAAGACGCTAACTTTAATAATTTACAACCTATTGGTTATATTGATGGAACAAAGACTCTTGCAGATGTTTACGATACAATAATTGATCCAACAATTCAAGATGTTGAAGGAGGAGGTGTTGGTAAGTTTCATTTAGCTACAGCTGCACCGGATTCATCATATTCATCGACTGGATTTACTCTTGCAAATAGACAAGTTACTGCTAGTAATACAGGTGGACCCTCAACTACTACTTATACACTATACAAGAAGGTTTCTGAAAGCGCTCCTACTACTTCAAGACCTGTTATGTACAATTCTACTAACGCAGGTTTTATTGAAATGACAGATGCTCAGATAGTCACTTTTTTTAAGCCTTTCTTATATAATAGAGTAAATGAAGGTAATAGATTGAAGTATACATTCGGTACTAGTTCAACAGGAATTGATGCTGGTGGTTCAGTTGAGACTTTCTACGCAGGTACAACTACTGCATCGAACTCAACTCTTATTAGTGGACACACTTACTATAGAGATGTGACATCATTATCTACAACTAATTACTACTTAAGATTATCTAACACTTAAACTATAATGCAATAAAGGATATATTATGCAAACTCAACTTATGAATACAGTATACAAAGCTGATACAGCAATTTTTATCGACGAAGACAAGACTACAATTAACGTCTTCGTCGAAGAACATACAAGAGTTGAAGGTTTCGAAAGTGAAGGAATTACTAGGACCAGCCAGTTTATAAGAACTGTAATGGTTGGTCCTAATCCTATCTTCGAAGAATTCGTTAAACAAGTGCCTCTTACAATTGTTGAAGAAAATACAGATGTTTATAATAAACGACTAGTAGCACAACACGAAGAACTAGAAGAGCAAGTTACTAATAAAGTAATGGAAAAAGTCGCGAAGAGAATGGGTGAAATGATACCTGTTGAATCTTCTACTGCTAGTTCAGCTAATTTAACAGAAATTACACAAGATGATTTATTTAAGTTAAAACTACAAGCATTTGAAATTGACGCTGTTAAGAACTCTAAGAATAGAGAGATTAAAGCTAAGATTAGAAAATCTGATAACTTAATTGAAGTGTTAGCTTATTCAGCTGCAGCTATTTTAGACGTTGATACTACTACGGAAGCTCCAACCGAAACACCTTCATAATGGATTACCCATCAGAAACTTTCTGCGCTCTCCCATGGATGCATTTGAGCACGAGACCTAATGGGCATATGAGAGTGTGCTGTACTGCGAATGCATCAGGTGTACAGAATGCTGATTCAAACGAAAAGAATAAGTCTGAGGCAGGTGTCTTAAGAAACGATGATGGTAAACCAGCTAACTTAGCTAATACAAGTTTACTCAAAGCGTGGAATAATACCTACATGAGAGAGACACGTAAGACTATGATGAGAGGTGAAAAACCAGCATCATGTCTTAAATGTTACAAAGAAGAAGAATCTGGTCATAGGTCAAAAAGACAATGGGAAACAGATAAGTGGATACGTGAAGAAGGTATAGACGAAATACTAAAAGGTTACAACGGTGATACTGGTGAAGTACCTGCACAAGTTAGATACGTAGACCTTAGATTAGGATCGAAATGTCAATTAGCATGTATAATGTGCTCACCTCACGATTCTTCTAATTGGGTACCTGACCATAAAAAAATATGGAAAGGTCTTAAAAATCAAAAACTAAAAAATTCTATGGCTTGGGAAAAAGAATCTGGCAAGCTAGCTTGGTCCGGAGGCTCTTATAATTGGCATAAGAAGAATAAATTATTCTTCCCGGAACTATATACTCAAATAAAATATATTAAACAATTATATTGGGCAGGAGGTGAACCTCTTATCCACGACGAACATTATGAATTATTAGAGAAATGTATTAGAGAAGGTTACGCTTCTGAAATGGAAGTAAGATACAACTCTAATGGTATTGAATGGAGAGAAGACCTCTTTGATTTATGGAAACATTTTAAGAAAGTTATCTTTCATTTTTCTATAGACGATATTGATAATAGATTAGAATTCATTAGATACCCTGCAAATTTTAAACACCTAGAAAAACAGTTAAGAATATTAGATGATTACCCTCATGGTAATTTAATGCTTACTACTGCTTTTACAGGAATGGCAATTAACTACTACTACGTACCAGAATTTATTAAGTGGAAAATAAACAGCGAGTTTAAATTACTTAATGAGTGGCCTTCAGGTGCGGGTATTTTTAGTTGTCACTTAGCTTATTGGCCCCCTCAGTTGAACGTTAAAGCTTTACCTACTTTTTTTAAAGAAGAAGTCAGACTTAAATGGGAACAAGAACTCTATCCGTGGCTAGAACAAAATTGGGATAAGTGTACTGGTGTTAAGAAACACAATATAACTTATGAACAATGGCGTAATAGCGACTATGGGATTAAAAGATTAGAAGGTCTTTTAAACTTTATGGATGCTGAGGATTGGTCAAATAGATTACCAGAAACTGCTGAGTGGTGTTATACCGTTGCAGAGACTCGTGGTCAAGATTTTGATAAAATATTCCCAGATATGGATTGGCTAAAATGGTACCACAAAAAGTAGCTGTAGAGCACAACAATAAAAATTCAGATAGTTTAGTAAAGATAGAATGGTTTATATCTAAGAGATGTAACTTCCATTGCTCATATTGTTCTAAATATACTCATGATCACACATCAGGATTTCCAGATCTTGATACAATGAAATCGACTTTAGATAAAATTATGTCAACAACAGATAAAAGGATCAGGTTATCCTTTACTGGTGGTGAACCTACTATATGTAAACATCTATTTGACTTTTGTAAATGGGGTAAAGAAAAATACGGTGATAGAATCAACCAATTCTCTATTACCACTAATGGGTCTAGAACTGAAAAGTATTATGTAGAATTATCTAAGTATGTCAACTCAATGATATTTTCATATCATATGGAGTACCATGACGTAGAGAAGATACCTGATAGTGTATATGCTGTTCATAAGGCAGGGCATTTAGGACATCTACATGTTCATATGATGATGCTGCCTACTGTGTTTGATAAAGCAACTAAACAAATAGATGAATTTAGATCTAAAGGTATAGCAGTTTCTATAAGAAGAATAAGACCTGCTCATAGAGAAGACACTAGAGAAATAAGACAACCATTTGATAATGATAGAAAATATAATGCTATTGAATTAGCTGGTACAGATGGTAGACCAGATTATTCAAAAGACAAAGGTTATTATACTGATGAAGAAGTTTCGTATCTTAAAAGACTACCCGTATCAGACTTCAAAAATGTAACAGTACATGAAATGGATAATGACTATAACGTTACTAGTAGAGAGACTAACGTTAATGAATTCACTGTTGCTAAAAATAATCAATATTTAAATTGGTATTGTTGGGCAGGAGTACAAAGTTTAAGAATAGAACCTAACGGGGATGTATGGAATGCGACTTGTAGAACTAAAAAGTTGGGTAATATATACACTAAGTTTAGTATGCTACAAGCACCTGAACCTTGTATAAGAAATTGGTGTTCTTGTGCAGCAGATCTAAACACAACTAAAGTAAAAGATCAAGTATATGCTGATCTAGTAAGGGTAAGTCATGAATTATAAAAGAGCTAATGCAAAGGACGATGTATTCTGTACATTTCCTTTTGTACACATCGCAACTAAAACTGCAGGGGAAATTAAACCTTGTTGTCGTGCTAAACCTACTAGTAATATTCAAGATGAGACTCTACAAGAAGCTTGGAATAATCCTAGAATGAGAGGTATTAGAAAAGAGTTATTAGCTGGTGTTAAATCACCTGAATGTGATGCTTGCTGGAAACACGAAGCTCAAGGTGTAAGATCTATGAGACAAAGAACAGTAAAAAACCATATTGAAAAGTTTGGTCCTGTATGGGAAGAGATGGACGAAGATGGTTTTATGCCTTTCAAAGTACCTACATTCGAAGCTAAGTTATCTAATCTATGCAACTTAAAATGTAGAATGTGTCATCCGATCGATAGTACTTCATGGGCTAAAGACTGGGGTGCTATAAAAGGGTTAATGAAAAAACATAATAAATCTACTTACGAAAAAGTAGAATTTTATGATATTGAAAAGAAACCTTACGTAAGTAAATGGCATACAGATGAATTTTGGGAAGAGTTTAAGGCTTTGTGTCCTTACTTTAGAGAAATATATTTTGCTGGTGGTGAACCTTTAACTGACCCTCTTCATTACAAAGTATTACATTATATTATTAAGTATGGTCATCCTGAAAAAGTTGCTCTTAGGTATGCTACTAATATGACTAAACTTAATTATAAAAAAGATGATGTTATGGAATTATGGAATCACTTCTATAGATTTCAGATTAATATTTCTATAGATGGTACCGGTGATGTATATAATTATATTAGACAGTTAGGTGATTATAAAGTAGTTCAAGATAATATTTTAAAAGTAAAAGACCACCCTAAATTATACAAGATGGTAGGTGCGTTAACATTACAGGTTTATAATATATGGTTTATGCCTGAGATAGCGCAAGACTTTCAAGACATGGGTATAGATTTACATTCTCATAGAGTTAATTATCCTACGTTTCTTGATTGTAGAGTTATACCACCTGCCTTTAAACAGAAGATTATTAATAAGTTACGTTTATCTAAGTTTGCTAATAATGATCATTTTATGGATGCTATTAATACATTGAACGGTGACATGACACATCTTATTCCAGAATTTATAGAATTTTCAGATACATTAGATGTTAAGCAACAAGTAGATATATCTTGGAGAGATTTATTACCTGAAATGGCTGACGAAATGGAGGCATTTGTTGCTAAGTAAACCTTGTTTAGCTCCTTTCACTTCTGTTAATCTAGACTCAACAGGTCAAGTAATACCTTGTTGTGTTTATAACTTGAAGGGTGATGATAAGAATGCTTATGAATACTTTCCTAAACCAAACCTAGCTGATAATATTACAGATAAATTTAATAGTTGGGACTGGTTAAGAGCAGATATGAAAAAAGGTAAGTATCCAAGTAACTGCGATGTATGTAAATTAAGAGGTGAAAGTGGTAAGACAAGAGCTGATGATTACAGAAGAAATCTTGAACCTCTCATAACTGATGAAATGGAGAACCCAAAACTTCTTATGATGGATTTAGATTTATCTAATAAATGTAATCTTAAATGTCTTCATTGTGGTGTGCATAGTTCAACAGGATGGATTAAAGATGAAGCAAAGTTATTGAATGTGAATGGTAATAAATTTAAAAGAGAGACCAGACCTTGGAGAAGTAAAATTAAAAATAATAATATATTAGATCTATTAGGTTCACCAGAACTCACTAAGCATTTAAAAATAGTTGAAATAAAAGGTGGCGAGCCTTTATACCAAGATCAGAGATATGATGTATTAGATGTCTTTATGAAACATGATGTAGCTAAAAATATTACTTTAAAGTATGTAACAAATATGACATACAAAGATAAAAAGCTTTTAGAATTATGGTCTAATTTTGATAAAGTTAAATTAATTATAAGTACAGAAGGTACAGGTGAACTTTATAATCTCATTAGAGGTCATAAAACTACTAATACAGATATATTAAAAGATAATATAAATTGGTATGTAACTAAGTTTCACGAATTAAAAAAACAAAAGCATGCTTGTTGGTTTAAAGAGAAATTAGAACCTTTAAAAGATAGTTCAACTCATTTAAGTATTAATTGGTCTGTTACTGCTATGGCTTGTAATATAATGGATATAGATAATATATTTGATTTCATTGAATCTACAAATTCAGGTTACAATATAAAAGGTACAGGTTCTACACCAACGTTAGTAGTCAGTCCAGATTACTTAGACTACAGAGTATTACCTAAATGGTATATTGATACAGCAAGAGATACGATGTCAAAGAGTAGACATGCATCAGTTATAAATTTTAATAATAAATTAAGCTACTGGCCTGAAGAAAAAAGACAACAAAAATTTAAATTATACGTTGATTATATTGAAGAGATATGTAGACTAAGAAAGCAAGATCCTTATGCTATACCAATGTGGAAAGAATTAAAAGATGACTATATGGCAATATAAAGGAAGTGATACTAAAAAGTTACAATTAGAAATTACTTCTTTTTGTAACCTCGCATGTCCTGGTTGTGAACGTACATGTAGTAAAGCTGTGTTACCTATTCTCAATACTAAAATTATGGAACTTAAAGATATTAAAAAATGGTTTACTCCTCTAACTGTACCTAAATTAAATGAGATATCCTTTTCCGGTCAAATAGATGAACCTTGTATCCATCCACATGTAGATGAAATCGTTGAGTACTTTCTAGAGAATTGGCCTAAAGCATCATTGTGTATTAGTACAAATGGATCTACTAGAAACGAAAAACTTTTTACTAAATTAGGTGAGTTGTCTAAACAATATAATAATAGATTAGATATTGAATTCGCTTTAGACGGCTTAGAAGATACAAATCATATCTATAGAGTGGGCTCAGACTACCATAAAGTAATTAGACATGCAAAAGCTTATATTAATGCGGGTGGCAAAGCTTCTTGGAAAATGATATTATTTGAGCATAATAAACATCAAGTGGAAGAAGCAAAACTAATTGCTAAGGAAATGTCTTTTCATAGATTCTCAACAATTATTTCTGCTAGAAAATCTACTCGTAATATTAATTATAAACCAGATAAAATACCACTAAAATATACAGAAATAAAAAGAGCTGCAACTACACAGGTTGCTAAAGAAGAAATAGTTTGTAGGTCACTTACAAAAAAAGGATGGTTGTTTGTTAATTATGACGGGGTAGCAAACCCTTGTTGTTATTTTGGATACACAGAAAGATCAAAAGACCCTTTAGATAATCTACATAATATAAGTGTTGAAGATTATTTTGATACAAGCCCTTTCTTAGATAATTTACGTAGTAGTTGGTTAACAGAGAATCCTAATCCTACATGTAATAAAAAATGTAGTAAAACCGGATCGAGAGATGACGCTATAATATATTTAGAGAACGGAAAAGAAGAATGTTACACATCAAGCGAAAGATAATATAATGAGTCATAATAAAACGTTTTGCATTTTACCATGGATGCATTTAGCAACCACATCAACAGGTAAATATAGACCCTGTTGTAACATTGCACAAGGTACAACCGTAACAAAAGATGATGGTAGTCATTTTAATGTATGGGAAGATTCTATAGAAGCAATGTGGGACTCATCTTATATGCAACAGCTTAGAGCTAAAATGTTAGCAGGTAAAAAATCTAGAGTATGTAAGAGATGTTATAGAGAAGAAGATTCAGGTATAGAGTCTGCTAGACAATCAGCTAACAGTAGATATATGTTTAATTATGATGCTGTAATTAATCCTCCAGTTAATATAAAATACCTAGACTTAAGATTAGGCAATCTCTGCAATCTTAAATGTAGAATGTGTAATCCATATGCTTCATCGATGTGGACTAAAGAATGGAACTTAATTGCAGACAAAGACAAACAATTATCTGATACACAATTAAAATATCTTAAAAATATGACTTGGCCAGATGATCCTTTTTTCTGGGATCAAATCGATAAGCATAGTATAGAAATTGATGAAATATATCTTACCGGTGGTGAGCCAACCTTAATTACTAAACAGTATGAACTTTATAACAGTTTAATTGCAAAAGGACTTGCACATAAAATAAAATTAAAGTATAATACTAATCTTACAAATATACCTGACAAGTTAGTAGATTACTGGAGATATTTTAAACAAGTAAAGTTGAATGCTTCTATTGATGCATATGGGGATTTAGATAGATACATTAGATACCCTTCATCCTGGAAAAAGATTGACGAGAATTTAAAGAAGTTTATAGCTATGGGTAATATTAAAATCGAAGTACACTGTACAGTACAGATTTATAATATTCTTAGATTAAATGAATTGTTTGATTACTTAGAGCCTCTTAAATTACCAGTATACTTGAATATACTTAACCATCCAGAAGAGTTAAATATAAGAGTACTGCCAGAGCATCTTAAAGATCAAGCAGCTTTGTACTTAGAAAAACATTATGATTTAGTTATTAGAAAAAAAGATAAGATTGCGGACTATATGTACAAAGAAGACTGGTCACATCTTCTCCCTAAATTTAAAAACTATACAGACACTCTAGACAAGTCTAGAGAAGAATCAATTTACAATTTAATAGAGGAATTTCGTCATGTCGCTTAACTTTACTTTACCTGAAGGAACTAAAGGTGTTGCTTGCAAACTATCCGGAGGAGCAGATTCATCAATAATGTATTATGCATTGTGTGATTACATTAAAGATAAGGACATAGATCTTTATGCTGTTACAGTAATTACAGTTGATAAAAGACTTTATAATTATTATGCACAACAAGTAATTGAATTTACAGGAGACAAGTTAGGTGTCTGGCCTAAAGACCATATTGTAAGATACGTAGACGGTTCATTGACTTACGACCCTGAAACCGACTATAGTAAAGCTAAAGGTTATATTCAAGGGCAGAGAGATATTGTAACTGAATTGAGACTGTCAGGTAAAGTGCAAGCATTAGTATCAGGTACGACTACTAACCCGCCAGATGAATTTAATGAATGGTATGATAAGCAAGTAGGTGAATGTAGAAGAGACCCTGATAGAGATGTTAATAGTAACTTTAATAAATCTTTAGTTAAATGGCAAGACGGTAAAAAAGAATTCGCTTATAATGACCAGTTCTTACAAACTGATAAAAAAGGAGTAGCTCAGACGTATAGAGACTACGGTGTATTTGATGAGCTGTATCCATTAACATGGTCATGTGAAGAGCCTAATAATCTTACAGGTCACCATTGCGGTAGATGCTTCTGGTGCTTTGAAAGAGAATGGGGATTTGGTATACTCGAGCATGGTAACGATAAACTTAAGTGCCATGATCCAGTATGATATTATCACACTCAGCAAGTAGTGAGGTGAAGTTAATAACACCTAACATTGTACAGAAAAACTTTAAAGGTGTTAAAGGCAAAGTAGTACTTTATAACAACCAGTTAGGTGAAGATTGGTTAAATGATTACATTTACTTTAGAAGAAGTTTTTCATCTTTAGTTGAAGTGTATAGCTGCACTGATAATAGAATTGAGATGGAATATATTGAAGGTGAAATAATTAACTTTCGAACCTGTAGTAAAAAAGTATTACATCAAGTACTACTATTTACATATGATCTTATGAAAGCAAGTATAATTTTCTGTGATACACATGGCTATTATTTTGTGCATGGAGACATGAACCCTACTAATTTTATACAAACGAAAAAAGGTATACGACTTATAGAACCAGACGGGTTTAGACGCTATAACAAGTTAGATATGAATCAATGGGTAATACATCAAATGAGATTTAGTACGAGACTGATGAATGTATAAGTACGAAGATATAACACAAGTACATTTAGAGACAACTCAGTTATGTCAAGCGTCTTGCCCTATGTGTGATAGAAATAAAAACGGTGGTGATGTTAACCACTTCCTTAAAAATAAATCTTTATCTATTGAACAATTTAAACATATCTTTACTATACCATTTCTTAAGCAATTAAAGACAGTATATTTTTGTGGCAATCATGGTGATCCTATATTTGCGCCGGATTGCTTAGATATGTTTAAGTACATGAGAGAAGTAAATCCTTATCTTAATTTAGGTATGACTACTAATGGCGGTGCAAGAAAACCTGAATGGTGGGAAGAGCTAGCTAAATATAAAGTACACGTTAACTTCTCTATAGACGGATTAGAAGACACAAACCATCATTATAGGCAAGGTGTTGTATGGAAGAACGTTGAAGAAAACTTAGATGCATTTATCACTTCTGGTGGTAAAGCTGATTGGACATTTTTAGTATTCAATTATAACGAACACCAAGTCGAGCTAGCTCGCCAGTATAGTAAGTTATTAGGTGTTAATAAATTTGTACCTAAGAAATCTGGTAGGTATATTACTGCTAATATGGAAAAAAAAGAAGAGCATCAAGCTATATTTCGTAAAGGTTTAGGTACATTATTATCACAGCCTAATAACCCTAAATGGAGAAATAAAGCTCTAGAGAAAGACTTTGATATTAAAAAGATTATTAAAGAAGAAAAAGTTTGTCCAAAATGTGTAGCTAAAAAAGAGATTTATATCTCTGCAGAAGGCTTTTTACTACCGTGTTGTTGGACTGCCGGTCAAATGTATAAATGGTACCTTCCAGAACATTCTGCACAAATATGGGAACATATTAATAAATTTGATATTAATACTTTAAACTCATCAGTAAAAGAAGTAATGGAATCAGGTTTTTTAGAATCTATTGAAAAAGCTTGGACTGGTGAGAGCAAATTAGAAGTTTGCGCTATAAAATGTAATAAGGTCTTTGATCCTTTTGCAGCACAATGGAGTTAATCTATGGCTGATGTATATATACACAATCAACTATCCCCTAAATCTAAAAGACTAGAGAGGCTTGATATAAGACCTAAAGAAGGTATATGTATTAAAAAATGGTACTTACCTAATAACGTGTTTGTAAAAAAATTCGATATACAAAAAGAATGGATGAAAGAGTATGTTGCTAAATTAGACTTTGTACCTAATCTTCTTGAATGGCAACGCCATGGTAATGATGCAATGTGTGTATATAAGTACATACCTTACTGCATGCAAGCTGGTGAGTACTTTGGTACTGGACCTGATGAGCCAGGTATTAATAAAAGTATAATACAAGTAATAGATTTTTATCACTTTGTATACCAGTATATGGGTTTTAAAATATATGATGCAGCGAAAGAATACTTAGCTGCTGGTATAAAAGATGAACTATTAATTGATAGGACTACTATGAGTTATATGTGTAGAGATTATATAACCAGTCGCGTATTGATATCTAAGAAAGGTAAGTTGTGGTTAGTAGGACATGATGCATTAAGATTAAATCAAGACCCGTATAGAGAATTAGAATCTCTTGATCTAGCTCAGATTAATAAGATGTTATCTTATGCAAAAATAAAAAAAGATCAGTATATATGGTTAGAAAATAGAAAAGCAGAGTTTCAAACAGTTTCAGATAGAGCTACTAAGAACGAAATAGAATTAAAACAATTAAAAAAGAAGTTTAAAAATACTATTAATAAAGACGTTATAAAAAATACAATTGGTGAGCAGCAATATGAATTCTACTTCAACAGTAACTGATAAAAGCAATTACGACTTTAATGCTATACCTTTTGAAGATATAGAAATGGTTGGTCAGCATACTATGGTAACTAGAGACTTGTTTACAGTGTCGTGGTTACTAGGACGTTTTTGTAATTATAATTGTTCTTACTGCTGGCCCTACGCAAGATCATCAATTAAAGATCATAGAGATACGGAATTGTGTTTAATGACAATAGATGAAATAAAAAGACAAGCGAGGGAAAATGGTTTTAATTCATTTCACTTTAGCCTTAGCGGTGGTGAGCCTACTTTTCACCCTGGTTATTTGCAGATACTTGAGCATCTGGCTGATGATGCTAATAATTGTAATTATACTTCAATACATATGACGACTAACTTATCAAGGAAAGGGTCTTGGTGGGATAGGTATCTTGCGTCAGCTAATAAATTTAATAGAGCTTCTATTACAGCTTCATGCCATAGAGAGAGTGTTAACACACCTGCTAAGCTAGAAGAGTTTAGAGATAAATTAGTATACCTACAAGATAACGGTATAAAGATTACTATCAATCAAGTTATGTTATTAGATACATTTTGGCAATGTTTAGAGGATGCACACTACTTTGCTGAAAAAAATATTAACGTTACTCTCAAACCACAATCTGACCCCACTGCTTCTTTTGTAGTAGAAGGGTACACGCAAGAGATGTTAGACTTACTCCATAATGGAATGCCTCAGAAAGTTGACGGTAAGCAAATATTTCAAGTTGAAATGAGAGATTCAAAAGGTAAAGATTGGTGGATGGATCAAGCAGAGAGATTTAATGCTTTTAATTTTAATAAGTTTAAAGGTTGGGAATGTTCATCAGGATATAGATCTATTATAATTAGAGAACCAGACGGTAGTATTAAACGTAGTTATAGTTGCAACGATAAGCCTTTAGGTTATATAGATAAAGGTTTTAAACTATTCGATGGACCTAAAATATGTTCTACTGATACATGTGTATCTTCAGCAGATAGTAAAATACCAAAAAGAAAACTAGGAACGAGTCATGCATTATGGCCGCAATAAACTTTTTCACATTTAAATGGGGGACTAAATATGGTCCAGAATACGTTAACAGACTTTACGGTTCTTTACGGCGTCATTGTAGTATGGAGTTCAATCTTACTGCTATCACTGACAATGCTAGCGGGATTGATAACAATATCAATACTATCGATTATACCAGCTTTGATCCTTTTCCTCATACTAAAGATAAAATCTTTACTCGCGAGAAGCTCGTACTGTTCGACAGGTTCGTAGAAGGTAAAAACTGCTGGTTAGACTTAGACATATTAATTCATGATAACATAGATGAATTAATTAATCAAGACTTTCCTAAGCCTAAATTTATTTGGAATTACTGGAACGATTATAAAAGAAGGTCTGAAATGTGGTATGGTAAGGGTGTGTCCTGTCATGTTAATTCCTCTGTTGTAATGTGGGAAGGTACTGGTGGTAGGTATTTGTATAATTTATTAAAAGATAATGAAGATAAAGCTTTCTTTACTTATAAGTCTCTAGATAAATTTTTATTCTATCAAGCACATAGAAAAGGTTTAATGGACTTTTGGGATGAAGGCATAGTAAGTAACTTTAATAGAGAATGGTTTCAGAAAAAAGGTAAGATAAGTATTTTTAATACATCGCATATACTTTTTAATAAAGGTATAACTGAACAAGCATTCGAATTAGATGAGGTAAAAGGATGGGCAGAAGATCTGTGGAAGAGTTACTACTAGAAGCTATACTTGATGGAGGCTATGAATCAGTGACGTTTGTAGCTTCGAATGAAAGACCGTGGTTAGCTAGAAGAGTAAAAGGTCTTGGTATTGAGTTAGACGTATTAGATTACGACCCTAAATTTAATAATCCTAGAGATGCTATATTCGATAAAGTCACATTTAATGAATTAGTTATAGACTTTAATGCAGAGAAGCATTACCCTATAGGTAAAATATTTAAAGGTGATATGATTATTATAGGAGACAATGATCAACATAATGGTGATTGCAATCCTGTTACCAGTACCAATCAAATAATAGAGCAGAATGAAATTAATAAAGTGGACTTTAGCTATAACATAGATAAGTGGTATATAGTAAAGGGAAGCAATAAAGTATTACTTAATCAGTAGCCTGTCCAGATGCTCCCTCGCTAATATTATATTTTTACCTTCTTCTAAAGTCATGTCTTTAACAAAATATCTTATTAATATTCTTTCTTGTGTTGATTGCTTTGGCACGTAATGCATTACGTTATTTGCATTGAACAATACACTATTATAAAAAATATCATAATGTTTGTCTTCAATAATAAATTTCAAAGGAGCGTGTCTATCTTCTGAAAGTAAGATATTAATTGCAACACCGACCCTGTTTTTTTCAGTAAAGGGGTCTTTGTGGGCACCTATTCCTGAACCAATTAGTAACTTATAATATGTTATTGAATGTATATCTCTATTAAAAATATTTTTTATTTGAATGTATACGTTATTAATTTCTTCGTATTTTTTAAGATTGTCAAGGTCATCTATTCTAGCTTCTAACAGAGTTTCAAAGGTTCTTCTTTTACGGCCTCCTAATTCATATCCACTAGTGTAACCTATTTCTTCACCTTCTGATATTAATTTTCGTATATTATAATTTAATTTTATTTCATATATAAACGTATCAAGATTCATTACCAACCATCCATAATTTGTAACACACCTTTATCTAAATTACTATGGGTTTTGTAATCATTTATCATAGTATACGCTTTGTCTGACACTGTAGGTCTTTTATATAAATTAAGATGTATTGCTCTATCTAAAAAAATAAAAAACCTTTCAATTCTTTTTTTATAATCACTATGTTTACTCTCCCACATAAATGAATTTGTTAGATTTAAAATACCAAATCTTGCATGATCCATAGCAACTGGTGTACCTTCAATAACATGCATTGGATGATCCATGTGTATGACTCTTACAACTTCAGGATACTTAGCAAACAAGTCTAAAATATCAACAGATTGTTGGAAATCATAATCTGTTTCTGTTGGAAAACCTACAAAAAATAATGGTATCATTTTTAAACCAACTTTGTTCATTTCTTCTAAATGATATTCAACACTTTCGTTTGAAAAATATTTTCCTAATTCTTTTCTAACTTTTTCACTTCCGGATTCTATACCAATTGTAGGTTCACTATAACCTGCATCTTTCATTAACTTAAACATATTATCAGGAACTTGTTTTTTTTCTCGCATAATAAATTGACCACCAATAGAAAATTTAGCTTTGGTAAGTTTTTTATATTGACTTATCCATCTCATTAAGTTCATAAATTCTTTTTGATTTCCATTAGTTAAACTATCTATTAAGTAAAATTTTTTAACGTTATGTTTTTCATACAAGTCAATTATTTCATCAGCTATATGCTCACCACCTCTCCATGCAAATTTTTTCCAAATTAAAGGAACATTACAAAATGCACATTTTCTTACACAGCCTCTAGAACCTCTAATAAAATAATGAGGATCTTTATAAACTGTCATATCGATGTCGTCATAGTTAGGAGTAGGAATAGCTTCTTGATCTACAATAGGATCTGGATTAAAATTATTGATACCTGGATAATTTCTATTTCCTTTTAAATATTCAACAATACTTTCTTCAGCGTCTCCACAAATATAATCATCGATTAATTTTTTATCTATTAAATTTAAAAAATAATCTTTATTATTAGATAATCCATATGATGATTTATCCGGAGGTGCGTCTCTTACTGCAGGTCCTCCTATTAATATTTTTATAGATGGATATTTTTTCTTAACCTGTTCAACAATAATATCTATGCCAGGATACGACCAACTAGAAAATGCGCTTATTCCTAATATTTTAGGATTATCTTTTTGTACTATTTCATCAAAAAAAATATTCCAAAATTTAATATAATCATATTTTATGTTTTCTATTTTATCTGTAATTAACGTATTGTCTAATACTTTCCATATATAATTTAAATCTGTATCAATTGTTTTGTTATAAAACCATATATTAAAATCATAAGCACTCGATACAAAACCTGCTTGTTTAATACAAGCTTGAAGCTGTGTGAGAGCTAACAAAGGACCTTTAACTTTCAACTTTGGTATGCATACCAAAGTTATATCAGTACTATACATTATATTTTTCTTTGATCGTTTGACGTATGCTATCATCTAATAATACATCAAGCTTGAGTGTGTATGTGTCCTCATTAGATGATTCAACACCATGCCAGTCAGATACATCTAGCCAATTCATTCTACCATTAAAATAATGTTTTGTTTTTAATCTTGGTTCTAGAACATATAATGGTTTTATAGTACCAAAACATATATTAAGAATTCTATCATATTTTTCAATCGGAGCAGCTAAAGGTAAAAATTGAGGATCAATGTGTGGTATAGATTCGTGACCAGCTTTAACTTTAAGAATTGAAGCTCTCCCTAACCCTTTGGTCGGTAAGCTCTCAACAAATTTTTTTAATTTAGGAAAAAAATTTATAAATCTATTCCAGGGTCTATAACTGTAGAAATCAGGATCACCGTATACACTGTCAGTTAATGGTATAACTTCCCAATCAACTTTAGCTTCTCCTTTTTCAATCCAATATCTTTCGCCATTATCTTTTTTACCTATCAACAAAGATGGTAATCTTTTAAATCCTTTTTGTATTTCTATATCAATATCTTTATAAATTTTATCATCAATTTGAATGAATTCATCAAGACTTATTGGCATACTTTTTTCTAATATATTTCTCATTATTTTTCTTTTTTAAAAGTGTGGTTATACATTTCTATATCCATAGAAGGTAAATTAATTTCTTGTGTCGATAAAATATTTTGCCAACATAATATATTTATTTTAGGATCCCCACCACATGTATAATGCATTTCATCTAATAATTTAAATCCTAAACTTTTGTCTATTCTATTATTTAACCACCTGTTAACTACTCTTCTTCTACTCAATAATTGTATAGAAACAAATGGGATTAAATTTAATTCTTTAGCAATTTTATGTTGATGAGGAATAAGTTTACCTGAACACAAACCTCCATGATCGTTATTTTGATTCACGTTAGGTTTTTTTGATGAAAAGCCATTCCCATTTTTAACTCTAAATTCAAAAAATGTATACATTCTATCTACGATTCTAATAATATTTTTAGGCCACGTTGGATGTCTATACATTCCAGCAAAAGAAATTATTTTATCTTCTTCTTTAAGAATATGAAATTTTAAATAATCTCTTTTTTCTAATTCAATATAATTTTTAGTATTTCTATGATTGGCATTATTATTTTTAACAGCTTCGATAGATAATTTTTTGATTAAAAACTTATCTTCAGTTATATCAATTATTTCCATGTAGATCTACTTGCTCCGAATAATATTCAAACGCTGGTGCAATTTTATAATTATGTGTAACTATGCCTCTTCTTTTACTTCCTCTATCAATTACACCTCCTTCATCAACAGTCCAATCTGTTAACTTGCATAAAATTTGACCTGCTTTTGTATCAAATGAAAAAACTTTAGTATTTTTTTCTGAGTAACCATCAACTGTTTTTGAATTCATAATATCTTTTACTTTTACATTAGTGAGTACAGAAATTATTTCTGCTAGTTCATTTAATGTATATGTTTTTTCATCTAAAAAATTACCTAATCTGCCTATAGATTTAGGTCTTAACATAACTGGGAATCTTGTTGGACTGAATTTAATATTATAAAACGTAGCTCTGTCAATTAAAAAATCTAATAAAGGTTTTAATGTATGTAAATTTAAAGGTGTAAGTATTGTATTGATATGTGGAGCAATTTTATACTTTAAACAATTGTCTAATGCTTGACTTTTTTGTTTAGCATAATTTCCATTGTCGTAAATTTTATATGTATCATCACATAAGCCTCCATTCATACTTATTCCTAAAGTATTCAAGCCACTGTCTTTAAGTTTTTTAACGTAT
>TARA_R110001632_G_scaffold38851_1_pt1 | contig 60758 bp, 55 predicted proteins | sample TARA_R110001632 | Tara Oceans TARA_R110001632 (sample SAMEA4398266) | marine metagenome | biome: Polar Biome; feature: [SRF] surface water layer (ENVO:00010504); material: water (ENVO:00002006), including particulate matter (ENVO:01000060) such as... | depth 5 m
AGAGAAGAATGCTATGGTTAGGGCTTAACCCGATCTGAGGTTAATTAGCAAAAAAAATTAAAAGTTATAGTTATTCAGGGTTTTGCTGATATTCGTTAACTGATGAGATAACTTGGCGTGAACGGTGTGGAAAGTTACTGAAAATACCATCCACTTGGTATTGTAAACACTGTTTGATTTGCTCAGGGTTATCTACCGTATAAACCCAAACTTTCAGGCCACGACGGTGAGCGTCATTAACGATTTCAGTATTGAGACAGTCAATAGTAAGGTTTAACAGTTTAACTTTTAGCTTGATACAAAACTTAGCATAATCAATTGGGCAGCAGGCAATTAATGCTGCTGTAGTGATTTTGGGTAGATGCTCAACGGCATAGGTAAGAGCATGATGATTAAAAGAAGAAATAATGATTTGTGAGTAAGTGATTTCATTATTCAGCTCTGCGTTTCGCAGTAATGCTATAAGCATTTGCATTTCATTAGCAAGCTGAGTGCCTTGCGCGACAGATTTCAATTCCATATTTATCAAACACTGAGTGTTGATACACTTTAAAGCTTGATTTAGCGTACAGATATTATATCTAGCACTGATAAGTTCAGCCAGTGGCAATTGATTAAAGTGAACTTTCGCGGCACCGTTGTACAGGTAACTATCATGCAGGAGAATAAATTCACCGCTGGCTTGATGAAATTGCACATCAAACTCGATACCATCACAGCCTTGTAATATTGCTTGTTGAAATGCTAAAAGTGAGTTTTCAGCAAACTCACCGCTAGCACCTCTATGGGCAATTACTAGCATTTTCTATTGCCTAGATGGCTAAGAATGACAGTCATCGAGCACGACTTAATTACTTGTCATGGGATTTAATAAATCGGCATAATGTTCGCCAAGACGAGTGACGGTTTCAGGTCCTGCTTGTTGATTAAACCTCACCATATTAGGTGCAAAGGTGGTGACAACCGTTGAACCTAACTTGAATCGACCCATTTCGGCACCTTTTTCTAAGGTTATAGCACTCGCGCCAGTTGTAGGGTACTGCCAACGAAAGACATCTTTGCCAGCGGGGGGGGTTACTGTGCCAGCCCAAACCGTTTCAATACTCGCGACAATAGTAGCACCGACTAGTACCATTGCCATAGCACCTTGCTCAGTGTCAAAAATAGCGACTACCCGTTCATTACGGGAAAATAAGTTCGGTACATTATTGGCGGTTAAGGGGTTAACTGAAAATAAATCGCCAGGGACATAAATCATTTCACGTAAAGTACCCGTGACTGGCATATGAATACGGTGATAATCTTTCGGGGCTAAATAAATACATGAAAATTCACCGTCTTGAAATGGTGCGGCAGTGTTTTTATCACCACCAAGTAAGGTTACCAGGCTGTAATTAAAGCCTTTTGCTTGAATAAGCTGCCCTTGTTCAATAGGACCTTGCTGACTAATAGCGCCATCGACAGGATAACAAATGGTGCTGTCATCCTGAAGAATAGTGCGGGCACCATCTTCAAGTTCGCGAGTAAAAAAATCATTGAAAGTTTTAAAGTCAGTAGCATTTTTTAGCTTAGCTTCAGCCATATTAATATCATAAGCTTTAATGAAATAACTGATAGCTTTAGTCGTGAGCCAGCCTGCTTCGGCGGCAGCAAACTTACCTACAAGTCTTGAAATTCCGTGTTTTGGCATCAGGTATTGCAAAGCGATTTTTAATTTATTAATTAACACTATTTTTCCTTAATTTTTTCGTTTTTACAGTTTAATCATTAAAGCGTGACGTTAAGGTGTTATCACCTAAACTGGCTAATATCTTTTGGAAGCTGGCTAAGCGTTCGGGGTGAATTTTACCGGCATTTTTTGCTGCGACTAAGGCACAGCCAGGATCACTTTGATGTTTGCAATCTCGGAATTTGCAAGTGCCTAAATACTCATCAAATTCGATAAAGCCACTACTGACTTGCTCTGGTGATAAGTGCCACAGACCAAATTCGCGGATACCAGGTGAATCGATAAGATCGCCACCTTGTTCAAAGTGGTATAATCGAGCCACGGTTGTTGTGTGTTGCCCAAGCCCTGAGTTTTCTGAAACTATTTTAGTCACCACCCCTAATTCAGGCATTAAGGTGTTAGTAAGTGTTGATTTCCCGACACCAGATTGACCGACAAATATACTGGTATGTTGGCTGAGCTGTAATTTTAATTCGCTAATGCCTTCAGCTGTTTCGTTACTAACATAAGTAACCTGATAACCGATATTACGATAAATATTCAGTTGTTTTTCGATTTCATCACGATTGCTATCATCGAGTAAGTCGACTTTATTCAATAAAATAACTGGCGTGATACCGGTTTGTTCAGCGGCAACTAAATAGCGATCGATGATATCAGCATTAAAGGCTGGTAATACTGATGAAACAATGAGGATTTGGCTAATATTAGCGGCAATGGGTTTAACGCCGTCATAAACATCGGGACGACTCAGTACTGAATCTCGCTCGTGCACGGCTTCGATTACGCCAGAAATACTATGTTGGGTTTCTTTGCCTTTGCGCCAAAGTACCTTATCTCCACAGACTAAAGAGCTAATACTGCGACGTAAATTACACCGGAAAATTTCACCATCACTACTTTCGACATCAGCATGTTGGCCAAAACGACTGATGACAACACCATTTTCGGCGGCAGCAAGTTCATCATCTTGCCATTGCACTTTTTCAGTAGATTTGCGTAACTTTTTACTTTGGTTAGCTTTGATCTGCCGTGCTTGACCTTTGGTTAGTTTTTTGGCTTTAGCCACAAATTATTCTCATTTTATTTCGACTCTATATTACTATGATAACTTACCTGAGCAAATTACAAATAAATTCAATCGTGCTACATTCTCACGTATTATATACTTAAGCATGATTTAAATGCATGTGTAATCGCGCCTTACTGACAACAGCTGACAAGATTTGTTTGCTTCAAGAGGTTAGCATGATGAAGACTAATTGAGATAGGAAAAACAATGAGCGCTAATGATAGCAATTTAATTTGGTTAGATTTGGAAATGACCGGCCTTGAACCCAGCACAGATGTTATCTTAGAGATCGCTACTATAGTCACCGATAGTCAGCTTAATATATTGGCAGAAGGACCTGTTTTTGCCATTCATCAAAGTGACGATGTGCTAGAAAATATGAGCCAGTGGTGCATTGAGCATCATGGTCGCTCTGGTTTAACACAAAGATGTCGCGAGAGCGTCACGACATTAACACAAGCGAGCACTGAAACTTTAGCTTTTTTAACCCCTTATGTTACAAAAGGTAAGTCACCCATGTGCGGTAACAGTATAGGGCAAGACCGGCGTTTTCTTAATAAGTACATGCCAGAATTTGAAGACTATTTTCATTACCGTAATCTTGATGTCAGCACCATAAAGGAGCTGGCGCGGCGATGGCAGCCAGAAGTGCTTGATAAAGTGGTTAAAACGGGCGCGCATTTAGCCTTAGATGATATTCGTGAATCTATTGCGGAACTCAAGGTTTATCAGCAACACTTTTTTAAGCTTTAATCTTAGTTTGCAGTAATGTAATAAAAAGATGCATTGTATCTTTTTTTTATAAATTCCTAGTAGGTCTGACCAGTGTATTGCACTCTAGGTCTACCGCATTATTTTCTCTTAAGGACTTTTATGGGTAATCGCTTTAGTCGGGCCATTAATACTATTAAGAAACTACCGAAATTTAGTCATTCGTTTTTATTTACACAATTATTCTGTTCTCAGGTCAAATATGCTCGCACGTCCAAAGTTATTATTGTTGATATAAAACCGCAGCAAGTTAAATTGCTGATGAAAAACCATAAAAAAGTACAAAATCATATTGGTGGCGTACATGCAATTGCCGCTGCACTATTAGCGGAGTCAGCAACGGGTATCGTTTTTGGCCTGAACCTACCTGATACTGCTCTGCCTTTATTAAAGTCAATGACCATTCACTACCAGCGTCGAATGCAAGGTGATTTAACCGCTATTGCGAGTATTTCTGAATCACAAATTTTCGAGCTGAAACAAGAAAAAGGCAATATGGACATTGTCGTAACCATCACTGATGAGTCAGGTCAACAGCCGATAGTGTGCATCATGAGCTGGGCTTGGGTAACAAAAAAAGCTAAATAACCTGGATTAAGCTATTTACTCAATAATGTTATTTAAGGGCCTGTCAGCGTCTTTTGTCATCCATTCATAGCTGCCGAGCTTTTGAAAAGTATTGCTCGGATTAACTTTGAATGTGCAGATGTTGATATCCACTTTGGCTTTAATGATGAGAGCAATGAGTAAATGGCTAGGCCTACTGATTAATCGTTGCTAATTGAAGTGAAATCCATAGACTGTTATATATTCAAATAACTGGCGAGTATTTAAAATACTTACCTTATTGTTATTTGGCTAAATAAACTACTTTGACTTGTTAGGATTTTACCTCATTCATGGATTCAACACTGCCGTTATACCGTCAGCTTTCAGGCCGCTTTTTGTTATTGGGCTTGAGCTTCTTCTTACTTTGTTTTGTAGGGGGCGCACTTTACTTTCAATACGAGCAAGACTTAGCTGTTGTTAAGTACCAGCAATTACCGACGATTGAAAAGTATAATCAGCGGCAGTTGTTGTTGATTGGGCATGAGCGTCTACTTAATGAGTTGATTGATAGTAAGTATGCGACAAAACTTAGTGAGCATTACCAAATACTTAATGATAAGTTAAAAAATATCTCTGTCTTAAGTCGCAATAATCGACGATTAATTGTACGGTTAACGCAGCGTCTGCAAATGCAAGCTGAAAATGTACGAAGCATAGCCGATAGTGAGCGACGAAATAATCAACTTAAAGACAATGCAATCATACAATTAACACTAGTTGCTGACAGTTTATCGGCCGTAATTGTGAGGCAGAGCCAGCAGCAACAAGAATTGTACCGACAAATAACGCAAGATAACTTGACGGATCGAGTCACTGCCATACGCGCGAAGGCACTAAGTGATTTGGTGAGTAACTTAGATACTAATCGTCAGTTCCGGCAAGCTCTCATTAATGCTTTACTGATGTTTAATCAACTTGATCTTCAATATGACTTGATTAATTTTGATTACATACAGCAAGAAACCAATCATGAAATAAAACAATGGTTGGCGAATGAAGCAAATATTGTCGATAAAAATCAGCAAGAAAACTCGCTATTCGAACAATCTTCCGTGTTATATGCCTTGTTGTTTAGTGAACAGAGTATTTTTGCTAAATGGCGGGGGCAGCTTCGTAGGGTAAACACTTTACAAGCTGAATTAGTTCAACAAAAAGCTGAACTGATGCCGTTACTTGATAAAACACTCATTATTCCAGCACTTAAATCTTCATTGCTTGAGCGACAACTGAGTGTTTGGTCATCACAAGCTAATATAGGTTTGCAGGCTAAGGACACTATTTGGATTGTGATTGCTGTCTTTTGTCTGCTTGTCGTTTTTTTTATCATGGCCTTATTCAGTATACGAAAAAAAATAAAGCATAGTGGTGCGCAAAGTATTGCTGCAGTAAAAACATTAGTCCTGAAAGGTGAAGTACTGACGCCAATACCCAGCCATGAAGTTACAGAAATTATAACTTATATTAAGCAGCTTTTTCGTCCTGAACACAGTGAAACTGATTTTCAAGAGCAACGGCAACAATATCAAAAATATGTCGGTGCTATGTCTCAACATAGTGGCTATATTTTTTTTCAGCTGCCGATAGAGTCAAAGAAAAAACAACAGCAACTATGCAAACTCTTAGCTGTGGACTTCACCACTCAACATTGGCGTCATTGTTTCAGCCGAGCCGAGGTTCGCGTTATTCTGTCAATTGCTCGACGAGCTAAAGATCATCACAGTGTTGAAAAAGCATCCTTAATGAGCAAACAAGGAAAGGCTGTCGAGCTAACTATTGAATATATTGATGGCACATGGTGCGGTAGTTTATCTAATGCCGAAACCTATCGACTCATTAAAGATGAAAATAGTCAATTGCGACGACAACTTCAGCAGCAAAATCAGGCAGACAAGCTGGCAACTATGGCAAGCTTTCAACATATTATCGAGCAGATAAGTGCCGCTATGCAGTACAGGCAAATGTTGTCGTTAGTAAGTGGTGATGAGCAGTACGCCTATCAACAATTACTGCAATTACTCTGTTGGAGTGAGCAACAAAAAATTAGCGCCCAATTACGTCGAGATGACTTTGTCTTGACCCTCTCAACGGTGAACTTTAGCAATGAGATGCATACGGCTTTGTTCAGCGCTAGTTTACGACAACGGGCCAATAATAATGTTATTTATTTAAATATTGCTGATAATGTTACGAGTTTAGTCACGCTTGAAAGTGAACTATTTCAAGCTATGATTGATACGACATGCCAGTGTATGCTGACTGAGCAGCGTGGTGTTGAGCTTGTGGTAGATGTTCAGGTTATTGATGTTAATAGCGCTCAGCAAATAGTACAAGTGAGCTTTCAAGTTAATAATACATCGCATACCAAGCCGTTATTTCAAGTTATTGAGCAATTAGCCAATGACGATGAAAAAAGCATTGATGTTGATATCAGCAGCCAAGTTTATCTACGTGACTTGCAGCTAGTTTTTAATGTCAGCGATAAAGTCAGTCAGCAGCTAGAATTAGCAGGGAAATTTTCTTTTCAATTACCTTTAGCAATTATTGAAGAGCTTGAGCAAAATGACCATGATGTCTCGGTGAAGCTGACTAAATGCGCGATTTTAGTTATTGCAACAGATAAAAATAACCGTGCAAGAATTTGTCAGCAATTTATCAATAGCAAAGCTGTTATTGAAACGATGCAAGACCTGTCCTTATTTCAACGACAAATAAGCATTAAGCATTTAACCAATCATCGTGTTGATATCATTATTTTGTCGCCGGAAGTCTATGCTTCTGACTATGATTTAGTTACCCAGCACTTAGCAACTCTACCTGTGAAGCTACAACCCAAAATATTGGTTATTCAACCCTTTGACTGTAATGTATTGCAAAGCAGGGGATTATTCAGTAACTGTAATTTACCTTGGTTTGCTCAAGAGCTAGTAGCTAGTGTTGCTCAGTTGAGAAATAATACAAAGCAGATGAATGTCTTGCTTGGGCCGGAAAGTTTTTCAGCTTTTAAATTTGTCTCAACACAGGTAGAGGTTTTGCTCGGTATAACTGTGCTGAGCAAACATCAGACATTGATCAGAATATTGCAATGGCTTGGACTGGAAATTACTTTGGTATCTCAGCAAGAGCGTTTGGATAGCTTGTGGCAGTCGGGACGTTACTTCGTGGTCATAAGTGAGTTTTTACCGACACAACTAACGATAGAAGCGTCTTCTATAAGCGCTCGCGGTGTTTTTTCGTTATTAGATGATGATTACAATAGAACTGATATTAGTCGCTTGCAGCTACCAAAAGCTTGGTATAGTGGTGAAATAACGTCGGTGTTAGACATTGAAACGTTAACAGAGCAATTATCGCCTTGGTTAAAAGTCGATAACAGCATGGCTTTGCCTGAGGACAGCTTAATTACAGCACAAGCACAAGGTAAAGCAATTGAAAATAGTAATGTCGTTGAACAGGCTCCCTCCAACCTGAACTATGTTGTTAAAAAACCAGCTATAGCTGAGATTGTGCCACGGCTTCATACATCTGAGGGAGCGCAACAAGAAACCATGTCAAATGATGCGTTTGATTTAGTTCAATATGCTGATAATCAGGGTTCTGCAGCGTTAGCGGCTTTTATGTTAGATGAATATGTACTTGATATTCATGCTAATGCACTCGCTTTGCATCATGCCTTAGCACAACAAAATTATCACTTAGCTTTACAGTCTTTAAAATCCTTGACTATACTAGCAAAGGTAATTGCTGCAGAGTCTTTATTAACGAATTGCTTAGGGTTTAAGCAGGTCCTAAACCAAATGTTAAGCAAGCAACCTGACAATGCAACGCTTCCCGGTCAACTATTGTCAGAACAGCAAAAAGAACCATTGCAAGCACAGCTATATCATCTCACACTATGCCTAGAGCAATTAACTGAGTTTGCAGAATCGATATGAGCGTTAAATACCACCAGCCAATAGACAATGTTGAGGATGATATTGCCAGTCCTTGTGTGCGTAATTGTTGCTTAAATGAGGCTGATATTTGCTTAGGCTGTTTTCGCCATATTGATGAGATTATGGCATGGCGAAAACTTGATGTCACAGGTAAAAAATCAGTACTTAATCAATGCCAGCAGCGTCAACAACAGCTAGGAAAATAGTAGCCTAGGATTATGGTCAACAGGGTGAATAATGGAAGAGGTTGAAAAAAATACCTTAGCGCAGCTAGATAAACTTAATGTGTTGATTATCGATGATAATTTATTGGTGCATAGCGTTTTAAAAGAAAGCCTATTTGCCCTTGGCATTAAAGAGGTACGTTGTGCACAAAACTCTTATTATGGACTTAGGTTGTGTGATGAAATGCACTTTCATATTATCATTTGTGCATTTAATGTTAAAAGTGATAAAGATGGCTTTCATCTATTAGAAGAACTGAAATTTAAAGGTCATGTCACTAAAACCACAGTATTGATTTTTCTTAGTACTGAAACCAATGAATCCTTAGTCAACTCTATTATCGAATTACAACCTGATGATTTTTGGACTAAACCCCTAGCGGTAAAAAAGGTTCGTACACGTTTAATTTCGACCTTAAAAATCAAACAAGTGCTGTTTAATATTAATAGTGCAATTGACAAAAAAGCCTATGCTAAAGCCATCTACTTTGCTGATAGGCACCTGCAAAATGAAAAGCTAGCGCATTTTTTCCCTAATATTAACCGTATTAAAGGTGAGTCATACATTTCATTACTTGAATTTGAAGAAGCGGAAGTTTTTTATCGTCAATTATTGAAGAAATACCAGTATTCTTGGGTCTATTTGGGCTATGCAAAAGCCTTGCTAAAGCAAGGGCGTTTAGATGAAATTAGTGACATGCTAAAAAACTTAGTTAATAAGCCTGAAACACGGTTTGGTGCTCACGATATGATGGCACAATATTTCATCGAACAAGAGCAATATCAGCAAGCTTATGAAGAAATTAAAAAAGCCATGGAGTTGGCGCCGAGAAATATTGAACGTAATAAGAAATCATGGGATTTAGCACGGTTAACTCATGATTATAAAGGACAGTTTTTAGCGACCCGTAATATTGCACAACAAGCGAAAAACTCTATTCATGACTCACCAGAGCTGATACTTAATGTGATTAGAGCCGGTATAGATCTGGTTTGTTCAACCCCCGATGAAAGTGCAGATGCGATATTGCAGCAGACCGAACGTTATATTAATCAGTTGGAACGCGATCGTGAAGATGCGAGCTTTTTTAAGCAACAATTATTAGTTGTTAAAGCGAGATTGCATAATGTAAGGGATGAACCAGATAAAGCGAAAAAATTGGTTGAAAATCATATGTCACTTAAGCCAAGTACGGTGTTAGAAGATAATTTAGATCGAGTCAAAGTGTTACATGAACTGGGTATGCGTGAAGATGCTGTGTTGCTTCTTGAAGCGATAAAGAATCAGATTTCTGGAGATAGCTTAAATAGTCAGGTGGTTAGACGCTATATCGCTCAGGAAACCCAAGAACGTGAAGAAGTGCACTTTAGTGCTAAAAAGCTTAACACCATGGCGGTTGAGCATTTCCAAAAAAACCGCTTTTTACCAGCACTTAATACTGTTGAACAAGCATTAAAAATTAACCCAGATAATGTCAAACTGCTCTTTAGCCAATTAAAAATATTGATGAAAATTAAGCAAGAAGGGTTAGACGAACCCGAGCATATAACGTTAGTTGACAATATTTTTGCTAAGTTAACATCTTTAAACTTGGAAGGTAAAAGTGCCACTGTTTTTGCTGATTTGGCTACGAAATGGCAGCAATTAAACGTATAATTTAAAGCGCTTGGTATTACTTAGGCATCACGCGGCATACCTTTTTCAACCGAGCGAATTAACCGTGCAGTTAAACGTAAATTTTTATCTTTATTTAATGCTTGTTGCTTTAATTTTTGCTGAGCGAGTGCCCATTCAATATGCTCGGCGACCATTGGCTCTGCGTTGTTAAGCTTCTCGGTTAATGCCTCGCTATTTTGCACTGAAAAATTGGCATTACCCAACGCAACGGCAATATTACGTTGCCAACATTGAAAACCAATACGACGAATGGGTGAACCTTCGGTTTTGTTTAGAAATGTTTTCTCGTCCCAAGCAAATAATGTCAGTAAAGCAATATTATCTAAATTTTGTCGAGGCTTAAAATCATCTTCGCTGCCAAGTTTTGCAAACTTATTCCATGGACAAATCAGTTGGCAGTCATCACAACCATAAATTCTATTGCCGATGAGTGGCCGAAACTCGACAGGAATAGCATCACGTAATTCTATTGTTAAGTAGGAAATACAACGTCTCGCATCAACAACATAAGGCTCGACAATAGCTTGTGTTGGACAAATTTTTATACAAGCGACGCAAGTGCCGCAATCGTTTTCTGGCTTAGTGTCAGGTATTAACGGTAAATCAACGAGTAGCTCACCGAGAAAAAACCATGAGCCTGCTTGTTTGTTGATCAATAAGGAATGTTTACCTACCCAGCCTAAACCAGCTTTTTCTGCTAACGGCCTTTCAAGTATGGGGGCAGAATCAACAAAAGGACGGTAATTAAAGTTTTCACAATGGGCTTTAATTTTTTCACCGAGTTGCTTTAGACGTTTACGCATGAGTTTGTGGTAATCGCGTCCTAATGCATAGCGACTGATATAGGCATGGTCTTTATTTTTTAAAATGCGCGCAAATTTGGCGTCAGTGGGTAAGTAGTCCATGCGAACACTGATCACATTAAGGGTACCCTCTACTAGCTCAGGCGCTCTTGCTCGCATTAAACCATGACGCGCCATATAATCCATATTGCCGTGATAATCATTTTCTAACCAGCGTGTTAGCGCGGCTTCATGTTTAGATAAGTCAACATCGCTGATGCCTACTTGTGAAAAACCAAGTTCTTGACCCCAAAGCTTGATTTTTTCTGTTAAATCTTGATAGTTAATAGCAGGTGTAGTCATGGTAGCCGAATGTTCAAACGATAAGGTGGTATTGCAAGTGTCGACAAGTTTAACACATCATGCTTATAAGGTTAATCAACTACAGCGCTATGAAGCTGATGCAGCGCAAGTGATAGGGATTAACTTATGGCAATTAATGCAACGGGCTGGAACGGCTGTTTTCCAACAAATATTAGCTAAATATCCTACGGCTCGCGAGCTAGTGATTATTTGCGGCAAAGGTAACAATGGCGGTGATGGTTATATTATCGCGAAATTGGCGCACCAGGCAGGCCTAGCGGTAACCGTTCTGGTTAATGGTATGAGAGAATCAATTGTTGATAATGCTCAACAGGCACTTAATCAACTTGACGATTGCCCAGTAAACATAACTTTTTATCGGGATGTTGAATCAATTCAACAAGCAGTTAAAAATTTTCAAGGAGATTTACTAATAGATTGCTTATTTGGTATTGGTTTTAATGGATCGTTATCGTCGTCATACCTGCAATTAATCTCAGAGATCAATAATGTGCCTTGTCCTCGGGTATCCGTCGATGTACCTTCAGGCCTTAATGCTGACTTAGGTACAGTATCGACAGTAGCAGTAAAGGCAACATTAACGGTTACACTGATAGCTTATAAACAAGGTTTATTAAGCGGACAAGCGGCGAATTATGTTGGTAATTTACAGCTAGAACCTTTGGGTATTAATCAGGCATTAGCTCAGGTAACTAAAGCGGTTTGCTTTGTACAAAACAAGAAAAATTTACCGGTCATACCCCCACGTCTACCTTGCAGTCATAAAGGGCATGTTGGATTGTTATTGGCGGTAGGAGGGAGCCATGCTTATACAGGGGCAATTTGTTTAGCCGCTGAAGCAGCATTGCGTTCAGGTGCATCACTGGTTAGCGTTTGTTGCCATGAAATGTCTCGGACAACCCTATTGACTCGACGACCTGAATTGATGATAGCAGCAAATTCAGTACAGGCCTTGAGTTGTTCGCCAGTTATTGAGAAAGCCAAAAGCATTATACTGGGGCCTGGTTTAGGGCAAGATACTTGGTCACTAGCGTTATTTGATTTTGTTATTCAATTACCTCAGCCTAAAGTTATCGATGCTGATGCTTTAAGATTATTGGCAGAAAAACCATCAAAAAATAGTCAATGGATATTAACCCCTCATCCAGGGGAAGCAGCAGCTTTATTGGCTTGTTCGATAGCAGAAATTGAAGCGGACCGCTTTTCAGCGGTGAAAAAAATTGCTCAACAATATGGTGGTATATGCGTGCTTAAAGGTGCGGGTACATTGATATCTGATGGCAATATCACTTGGATTAATAGTACCGGTAATCCGGGTATGGCAAGTGGTGGAATGGGTGATGTACTCAGTGGTATCATTGGCGCGCTAATTTTACAAACGGGTGATATATTGAGTGCCGCACGCTTAGGTGTCTATATTCATGGCCTTGCAGCTGATATTATTGCCCAAAAGCATGGTCAAATAGGCTTGTTGGCGAGTGATTTAGCGCCCGAAATTCAACGGCTAATTAACCAATGGTAATTACGCTATAGATGCGATACTTTAGAAGTAATAACGATACGATGAATGATTTTACGATAAAACAAAGTTTTATATTAGCAGATGAATTGGCAACAATAGCCATGGGAAATCAACTCGCTGATATTGTAAAAAACGAACTGAAACAAGGGGTTGTTGTTTTTTTAAATGGCGATCTCGGGGCAGGAAAAACCACCTTAACACGCGGCTTTGTACAAGGGATGGGGCATATAGGTCATGTTAAAAGTCCAACCTATACCTTAGTTGAACCCTATGATTTACCTGAGTGGCAAGTCTATCATTTTGATTTATATCGTTTAGCTGATGCTGAAGAATTAGAATACATGGGTATTCGGGATTATTTTAATAATAGCAGTTGCAGTTTTATTGAGTGGCCTGAAAAAGGTCAAGGTATGTTACCCGCACCAGATATAATTATAGATTTAGCCTACCATGACGAGCAACGACAAATTCTTTTGCACGCTAAAACGGCTTTAGGTGAGCGTTTATTGTCGAGGTTAGTGAAGTAGTCAATACTAAATATCGATAGTGGGTGCGTATGGCGTGCAGTACAGTTGAAAAATATAATTAGAAAAATAACCAGTAAATGAGTTATTTCAAGTAGTGTCTTTGTAGAGGTAATAAATTTAATGCGTTTAGCGAGTTATATAAAACAATCACTGACTGTATTTGTGCTTTGCTTCGGCTTAGTGGCTGTTACTTATGCCAGTAATAGTATTGATAGTGTGCGGATATGGCCGGCGCCAGAAAATACCCGTATTGTTTTTGACCTCAGTGGAAAGCCTGATTTTAAATATTTCCCTTTACAGTCGCCTCACCGCTTAGTGATAGATTTTAAAAATAGTAAGAATAATGCTGCCTTGATGTCGGCGATTAATGCTGATCGTCGAGTAAAAAAAATTCGTACCAGTACTTCAAAAACAAAAGGCAGTACACGTTTAGTGCTTGAATTAGCTGAAGACTTTAGAATTTCGGTTTTTCCACTGGCACCGGCAGGGCAATATGGTGATCGTTTGGTCATTGATCTCTATGATAAAAAAAGCCAGCATATTGAGAAGCATGATAACAACCAAGGTAAACGCGATATTGTTATTGCGATTGTTGCCGGTCATGGCGGTGAAGATCCCGGTTCTATCGGCGCGGCAGGTACTTACGAGAAACGTGTTACATTAAAAATAGCACAAAAACTGGCTGATTTAATCGATAAAAAACCAGGGCTAAAAGCGGTGATGATCCGCAGCGGCGACTACTATGTTGACCACAATCGGAAAACCGAATTAGCAAGAAAATCTAAGGCGGATTTACTGATTTCTATCCATGCGGATGCCTTTACATCGTCCAAACCTAATGGTGCCTCTGTATTAGTACAAGCAACTCGTCGTGCAGATTCAGAATTTACTCGTTGGATCGAGAATCGAGAAAAAAATTCCGAGCTATTAGGCGGTGCCGGAGAAACCATTAGAAATACTAAGGATAATAACTTAGCTATAGCACTGGCCGATATGAAGAAAGAATACACCATGGCGAGCAGCTATGACTTTGCTGAACATGTTGTTAAGCAACTGAAAAAAGTAACGAAACTACATAAAAAGAAACCTGAACGTTTGAGTTTAGCCGTGTTGAAATCTTCAGATATTCCATCAGTATTAATTGAAACCGGCTTTATTTCTAATCCACAAGAAGAAAAGCGTTTAAACAACACTCAGCATCAGCAGAAGTTGGCGAAAGCAATATATACCGCAATTGATGATTACTTTGCTCATAATGCACCTGATGGCACACTCGTTGCTAAAGCACGTGTCCGAGAGCATAAAATTAGCAGTGGAGAATCACTGTCTGTTGTTGCACAACGTTATAAAATTTCAGTCAATCAATTAAAGTCGGCTAACAATCTCAAATCTAATGTTGTCAGAATTGGCCAAACATTAAAAATACCACAGGCAGATTAATCCTCGTATGACCATTGCAATCTTACCAGCTCGCCTCGCTAACCAAATTGCCGCAGGCGAAGTTGTTGAACGTCCGGCTTCTGTCGTCAAAGAGCTGGTTGAAAACAGTATTGATGCTGGTGCGACAATGATCAAAATTGATATCGAAAAAGGTGGCGCAAAGCGAATTCGTATTAGTGATGATGGTAAGGGCATTGCTAAAGATGAATTAGCTTTAGCGTTGAGCCGACATGCCACCAGTAAAATTAAAGATCTTGATGATCTGGAAGCCATTAGTAGTTTGGGGTTTCGTGGTGAGGCTCTTGCTAGTATTAGCTCCGTTGCTCGTTTAACCTTGACTTCGAAACCTGAATTACAAAGCTCGGCATGGCAAGCGAACGCCGAAGGACGTGATATGGCGGTGTCGGTCAAGCCTGCGGCTCACCCTAAGGGGACTACCATAGATGTTAGTGATTTATTTTTTAACACCCCGGCGAGACGAAAATTTTTACGTACTGAAAAAACAGAATTTGCTCATATTGAAGAAGTTATTAAGCGTATCGCCTTAGCGCATTTTGATATTACTTTCGTTCTTACTCATAACCATAAAGTCGTTAAGCAATTTCGTGTCGCTAATTCGTCAATTCAACGCAGTAAACGTGTTGCCCAGGTTTGTGGCCAAAAATTTATTGATAATGCCATTGAAGTTGATTGTGAGCACGAGGGGCTACATTTACATGGCTGGATTGCGCAACCTAGCTTTTATCGTAACCAAAATGACTTAAGTTATAGCTATGTTAATGAGCGCATGATGCGTGATAAGTTAATTAATCATGCTATTCGTCAAGCTTATGCCGACTTACTGCCTAGCGATGCTTACCCAGCATTCGTGTTATTTTTGAAACTTGATTTTCATGAGGTTGATGTTAATGTGCATCCGGCTAAGCATGAAGTGCGTTTTCATCAAGGCCGTTATGTTCATGACTTTATCTATTCAGTGTGTAATAAAGCATTGAAAAATGAGCTAGAACTTAATGTTGATCATGGTACGGGTGAAATAATAGACGCTGAAAGTGCGCATGAAGCATCGCAGCAGTATACCGATCAAGATAGTAGCTTTGTAACGCCTTTGCGGGCCGGTACCGCTAGTGGTCAGCAAAACTATACAACAAGTCATGGTCAATCAACGAATCAAAGCGCTGAATTATCCACTAATTATGCAGCCTTGCGTGCTAATGGTTATACAAACAGAGCAAATGCCCAAAGCTATTCAACTAAAATACCCCCACAAGCCAGCAAAGCCTACAGCGATTTAATGACACCGCTAGCGCTTGACTCACAGATAACTGAGCCTGAGATAACAGCGGAAGCTGATAGTACGATGGCTCAAGTTATTCCTGCTGTGATAGCCGCTAGCACTGAAGATGAAATGACAGAAACAACAAAAGTATTGTTCTGGCAGGCGCCGCATTATTTGTTATTTCAACAACAGCAAAGCTTACGTTTACTCTCAGTTAAAAAAATTGAGTTATTACTAAAGCTGCAAACGATTAAGCAGCGCTGGCATGAAAAACTGGTTAGCCAGCCACTATTATTGCCGATAAAAATAGCGGCCAGTGAAAAAGTGGCAAAATTTGTCCAACTTAATACTGAGCAATTCCAACATATTGGTATGGATATTCAACCGTTAAATAACCATAAATTACAAATTCGACAATTTCCCGCTTTATTGCGAAATAAAGATGTTACTAATAGTTTTGATAGATTAATTAAGCAGTTAGATGTTGAGAATAATGATGATGTACATGCAGATATTGACTGGCAAATGGCATTAGCTGAGCTTATGCTCAGTGAGGAAAGTAGCCAAACACATGCGTTACAAATTTGGCGGAATGCACAAAAGCATTTTAATTGTCAATTTGAACAACAACTACGCTTGAATTCTGTTGCCCTAGACCTCACATCTTCTATAAATGAGTTAAAGTAAAAAATAGCGGTAATGACTAACGTGCTAAACCAACAACATATTGATGCTAATCAGCCGCCTGTTATTTGTTTAATGGGGCCAACAGCCTCAGGCAAAACAGCTTTGGCGATGGCGTTATATGATGCGTTACCCTGTGACATTATTAGTGTTGATTCAGCGTTAGTGTTTAAAGGTATGGATATAGGTACGGCTAAACCTACGGCAGAAGAATTAGCCGCGTACCCGCACCAATTGATCGATATCAGAGATCCAAGTGAGATTTATTCTGCTGCCGATTTTTGTCAAGATGCCTTAAAAGCTATAGCGAAAAGTCGTGAGAATGGCCGAATACCTTTATTGGTGGGCGGTACTATGATGTACTTTAAGAGCTTAATTGATGGAATTTCGCCACTTCCAGAAGCTGATGAAAATATACGGAAAAGTATAGCGTTAGAAGCTGCAGATAAAGGTTGGCTTGCGCTGCATGCAGAGTTACAGAGCTTTGATCCAGTATCTGCAGAACGTATTCATCCCAATGATCCACAACGACTCGCCCGAGCAATTGAGGTGTATCGAAAAACAGGTCACACTTTGACACAATTGACTGAAACAAAAGGTGATAAAGTCAGTGGAAATGTTTTACAGTTCGCCATAGCACCAAAAGAGCGAAGTGATTTACATGCGCGAATTGAGTTACGTTTTCAGCAAATGATCGAGCAAGATTTTAAACAAGAAGTTATTGCCTTAAAACAAAGAGGCGATTTGCACTTAAATTTACCTTCAATGCGTTGTGTTGGTTATCGTCAAATGTGGCAACACTTGCAAGGTGATTATGCTCATGATGAAATGATTTTCAAAGGTGTTTGTGCAACTCGCCAATTAGCCAAACGACAATTAACATGGCTACGAAGTTGGCAAAACTTACAATGGTTGCATATGGAAGATGAAAATAATTTACAAGTTATTTTATCGGCAGTAAGCAAAGTTTAGACATTGATGTATAATTAAAATAGTTGTGCATTAAGCAACTAGTTTTATTGAATAATTTTAATAAAAATTGAAATGAATATTTAACTTTACCTAAAAATAACAAAAGGGGCCAAATAATGGCAAAGGGGCAATCTTTACAAGACCCATTTTTGAACGCGTTACGTCGTGATCGCATTCCAGTAGCAATATACCTAGTTAATGGCATCAAACTACAAGGGCAAGTAGAATCATTTGATCAATTTGTGATTTTACTTAAAAACACCGTAAGTCAAATGGTATATAAACACGCTATCTCTACGGTAGTACCAGCGCGAGCAGTATCTACTATGCCAGCCCCACAAGCCAATCAACCAGGCTACAATCAGGATTCAGAAGATTAATGGCAAAAGCTAGTATTGTATGGAGTCGCTCATTTGTTTGATAGATATCAAGCAGGTGAGCAGGCGATACTTGTTCATTTAGACTTTCCAGATGATAATACCAGTGAAGATCTGCAAGAGTTCGAAATGCTTGTAGATTCTGCTGGGATAACAGCGTTAAATACGATTACAGGTAAACGCGCAACACCGCATCCGAAATATTTTGCTGGTACAGGTAAAGTGCAAGAAGTTGCCGACGCTGTACGTATGTTTGATGCAAATATTGTCTTGTTTAATCATAGTTTATCGCCATCTCAGGAAAAAAATATTGAAGCGCTGTGTGAATGCAGAGTTGTTGATCGTACCACCTTGATTTTAGATATTTTTGCCCAGCGCGCTCGCACGCATGAAGGTAAATTACAAGTAGAATTGGCACAGTTACGCCATATCAGTACCCGACTGATACGCGGTTGGACTCACTTAGAGCGCCAGAAAGGTGGTATTGGTTTACGTGGGCCGGGTGAAACTCAGCTTGAAACAGATAGGCGTTTGTTACGTGAGCGCATGGTTAATATTCGCAAACGTTTAGAAAAAGTGGAAAAGCAAAGACAACAAGGGCGTCGGGCGAGAAATCGAGCTGAGATCCCAACCGTGTCTTTAGTTGGTTATACCAATGCTGGTAAATCAACCTTGTTTAATAACATAACTCAGGCGGATGTTTATGCAGCAGATCAACTCTTTGCTACCTTAGATCCAACATTACGTAAAATTGAAGTTGATGAGGTCGGCCGTGTTATTCTTGCTGATACCGTTGGGTTTATTCGTCATCTGCCACATGATTTAGTGGCTGCGTTTAAAGCGACGTTGACAGAAACCCGAGAAGCAGAATTATTACTACATGTGATTGATATCGCTGATGAACGACGCAGTGAAAATATTGAACAAGTAGATGAAGTGTTAAAAGAAATAGAAGCGGGTGATGTTCCACAGCTATTGATTTGCAATAAAATTGACCGATTAGATGATGTGGAACCTAGAATTGATCGTGATGAGCAAGGCTTACCGATTCGAGTTTGGTTGTCGGCGCAGCAAGGTGTAGGTATTGAACTTTTATTTACTGCACTTGCCGAACGTCTAGGCAAACAAATCATTAAGCATTCACTCTGTTTACCGCCGAGTGCAGGTAAACTTCGTGGTCAACTTTATCAATTAAATTGTATTACTGATGAGTATTATGACGACAAGGGTAATTGTTTATTAGCGATAAAGTTACCGGTTCGAGAATGGAATCAATTACTAAAACAAGATGAAGCAGGAATAGAGCACTTTATTCAAACGTAACAGACTGATATATTAGGCAGTGTTTTATCGTTTATATAGCAGTTAGCGCATTAATTTTTTATAGCGGAGAGTAGCATGGCTTGGAATGAACCGGGGAATAATGATAAAGATCCCTGGAAAAATAAAGGTGGCAAAAATCAAGGCCCACCTGATTTAGACGATTTATTAAAAGATATCGGCAATAAATTTGGCGGTATTTTTGGTGGCAAAAAATCAGGAGGCGGTTCTGGGAAAAACTTTTCTAGCATTGGCATCATGATATTGCTTGTTGTGGCGATTTTAGTTTATGCCTTTAACGGTTTTTATACCATTAAAGAGGCTGAAAAAGGTATCGTTTTACGCTTTGGTCAATATGCTGGCATGATTGAGCCTGGCTTGAGCTGGAAATGGACTTTTGTTGACCGTATTATTCCCGTTGATATGCAAACCACACGTAACCTTCCATCTTCAGGTTTTATGTTAACCAAAGACGAGAATGTTGTGCGTGTTGAGATGGAAATTCAATACCGTGTTGTTGACGCGCGTAACTACATTTTTAGTGTTACTAACGCAGATGAAAGTTTAAGTGAATCACTTGATAGTGCTTTACGTTATGTTATTGGTCACGCAAAAATGGATGACATTTTGACCAGTGGACGTGAAGAAGTACGTCAAGCGGTATGGCAAGAACTAGAAAAAATAATTGAGCCTTACAACTTAGGTTTAATTGTTGTCGATGTTAACTTTAAAGATGCTCGTCCCCCTGAAGAAGTGAAAGACGCTTTTGATGATGCTATTTCTGCACAAGAAGATGAAGTGCGCTTTTTACGTGAAGCCGAAGCTTATGCTCGAGGGATTGAACCTCGTGCCCGTGGCCGTGTTAAACGTTTAGAGCAAGAAGCTTTAGCTTATAAAGCACAAATTCTACTTGATGCTGAAGGTGATGTTGCTCGTTTTAACAAGCTGTTACCTGAATACCTAGCAGCACCAGAAGTTACCCGTCAGCGTATGTATTTAAAGTCGATGGAAAACGTTTACAGCAATACCAGCAAAGTGATGGTGGATGTTGATGGTGGCAATAACATGATTTACTTACCACTAGATAAGATTATGCAACAACAATCTGGTAATCAACGTGTTATTCAACAGTCAACACCGACAGTAAACCAAACTTCAAATGGTAATAATACGTCACCAACGTTATCCGGTCGTAATGATCGTTTCAATAATGGGAGAGATTAAGCCATGAAGAATTTTTTATTGGCAATCATAGCCTTAATATCTGTACTAACGGTATCGTCTGTTTTTGTTGTTTTTGAAGGTCAGCGTGGCATTGTCTTTCAATTTTCAAAAATTAAACGTGATGGTGATACGGGTGATATGAAAGTGTATGAACCTGGTTTACACTTTAAATTTCCTTTTATTAACACCGTACGTAAAATTGATGCCCGTATTCAAACCTTAGATGAAGCAGCCGATCGTTTTGTAACATCTGAAAAGAAAGATTTAATGGTCGACTCATTTGTTAAATGGCGCATCGTTAATTTTTCAACCTACTACTTACGTACCTCAGGCTCAATTGAGAATGCTCGAGCGTTATTAAAACAGAAAGTTAATAATGGTCTACGTACAGAAATTGGTACCCGTACCATTAAAGAAATTGTTTCTGGCGATCGTGATGACATCATGGCTAAAGCATTAGAAAGTGCTGAAAGCAGCCGTGAAGACTTAGGTATTGAAGTGATTGATGTTCGTATTAAAGCGATTAATCTTCCGACCGAAGTTAGTAACTCGATATATGAACGTATGCGTGCTGAACGTACTGCGGTAGCGAAAGAACATCGCTCACAAGGTCAAGAGCAAGCTGAAATCATTCGTGCAACAATTGATGCAAAAGTGACGGTAATGTTAGCGACAGCACAAAAGAGCGCACAAGAAATTCGTGGTGAAGGTGATGCCTTAGCAGCGAAAGTTTATGCTGACTCATATAGCCAAGACGCTGAATTTTATAACTTCTTCCGTAGTCTTGAAGCTTATGAAAAAAGCTTTAGCTCGAAGAGTGATATCTTAGTCGTTAAACCGGATAGTGACTTTTTTAATTATCTAAAAGATGCTAAAAAAGCGAAGTAACTTTTAAGTTAATTCGTGATTGAAAAGCCATGACCTTGTCATGGCTTTTTTGTATTTAATGGCTAATAAATTGCTAAAACTGATAAATGACCAGGTGAAATATGATCTCTACCTTACTGATGGCACTCGCAATTGCTTTTATTCTTGAAGGCTTAATCCCTGCACTTTTTCCAAACAAATGGCGAGCTTATGTTCTAAAGTTAGCTAATGAGCCAGTCGCTGCTATTCGGCAAGTAGGAATTTTTTTGCTACTGATCGGCGCTTTATTACTCTGGGCAGTCAATTAAGGCGATTCTAAGCTAAATTAATTGTCTTGCTAACCCTAAGCTATCAATAGCTTTTTTTATAACGCGTTAAAAATCAACAATTATTACTTGGACTCAATATTGATATTTGATAGAATCCCCGCCTAATTTTCCTACCAATATGTGAACATGGGTAAAAACGTCGTAGTTCTAGGCACCCAATGGGGTGACGAAGGTAAAGGTAAAGTCGTTGACTTACTTACTGATAAAGCAAAATATGTAGTGCGCTATCAAGGTGGCCACAATGCTGGTCATACACTAGTCATTAACGGTGAAAAAACCGTTTTACACCTTATTCCATCAGGCGTATTACGTGATAACGTAAAATGTTTAATCGGTAACGGTGTTGTTCTTTGTCCTAAAGCCCTGATGACAGAAATGGCAATGTTAGAAGAGCGTGGCGTCCCGGTACGTGAACGTCTTTTAATTAGCGATGCTTGTCCGTTAATTCTTCCTTACCACAATGCTTTAGATGCAGCTCGTGAAAAAGCCCGTGGTAGCAAAGCTATCGGTACTACAGGTCGTGGTATTGGTCCAGCTTACGAAGATAAAGCTGCTCGCCGTGGTTTACGTGTTGGTGATTTATTTTGTGCAGAGTCATTTGCCGCAAAGTTAAAAGAAATTATGGAATACCATAACTTCGTATTAACCGAATATTACAAAGCTGAGCCAGTAAGCTACGAAGAAGTGCTTAAAGATGCAATGGCTGTTGCTGAAGTTATTAAAGGTATGGTTGCTGATATCTCTGAAATGTTAGATCAAGCGCGTAAAGCGGGCGAATCTATCATGTTTGAAGGTGCTCAAGGCACGTTACTTGATATTGACCACGGTACATACCCATATGTAACTTCGTCTAATACAACTGTTGGTGGCGTAGCTACGGGTAGTGGTTTTGGTCCACTTTACTTAGATTACGTACTTGGCATCACTAAAGCATACACAACACGTGTTGGTTCAGGTCCATTCCCAACTGAGCTAGATGACGAAGTTGGTCATCACTTAGGTACTGTAGGCCATGAATTTGGCGCGACTACTGGCCGTGAACGTCGTTGTGGTTGGTTCGATGCTGTTGCAATGCACCGTGCTGTACAAGTAAATAGTATCACTGGTTTTTGCTTAACTAAGCTTGATGTTTTAGATGGTTTAGAAACGTTAAAAATCTGTATCGGTTATAAAACGGCAGAGGGTGATGTGATCACTGTGCCACCAACAGCCGCTGAAGGTTACGAAAAAATCACCCCAGTATATGAAGAAATGCCAGGTTGGAGCGAATCAACTGTTGGCGCTACTAGTGTGGATGCTTTACCAGCAAATGCTATTGCGTACATTAAACGCATTGAAGAAGTGACTGGCGTACCTGTAGATATTATTTCTACCGGTCCAGATCGTGTTGAAACTATGATTTTAGTTAATCCATTTGACGAATAATTAAATTTTCACCGTTTTAATTTCTTTTTAAAAACCACCTTTTAGGTGGTTTTTTTATGCCTAAAATTATTTATTTATCCAGATAAGTACGAAGTGTAACAAGCCAGTATCTTGTATCAAATAGAGTATTTTTAAACTCACCAGGTTGACCAGTTTAACGTTAAGGTTTGAAGGAGAAATAACTAAATAGTCGCTAACTTCTGCTATCTGTCATGAAATGATATTAAGCATAACTAAAACAAGCATTTTAAGTTCATGCTTGCTCCTTAAGCCACTTATAACTTATTCAAGCAACATACGGGGCATTTTACGATGAATAGTCAGCGCTTTATGCTGAATATTCAGCTAAGTAATGTGAAATATGGAACAGCTAAGGCTATATTGCTTATAGCTTGTAGCGAATTAATATATACAAAATAGCTTGAAATTAGCAAGCACATTGCAATAACATATAAAATCATGATAATGAATATAACCATCATGAATTATTGCAACGGCAACATTAATACCGAACCAAACTCACCCATTAGCCTCACTTATTAGGAATGAACATGACAGATCTTCGTCAACAAGCACTTGATTATCACGCTTACCCAACCCCGGGAAAAATTAGTGTTGAATTAACGACTCCAGCTGAAACCAGCTATGATCTCTCGCTCGCGTATAGCCCGGGTGTTGCCGAGCCTGTTCGCGCTATTGCGGCAAACCCTGATGATGTTTATAAATATACTGGTAAAGGTAATACCGTTGCTGTGATCACCAATGGTACCGCTATTTTAGGTTTAGGCAACTTAGGGCCAATGGCGTCTAAACCTGTTATGGAAGGTAAAGCTTTATTGTTTAAACGCTTTGCTGGTATCAACTCTTTTGATATTGAAGTAAAACATAAAACCGTTGAAGACTTTGTTAATACCGTAGCCAATATCGCTGACAGTTTTGGTGGCATAAACTTGGAAGATATCAAAGCACCTGAGTGTTTTGCCATTGAAAAGGCGTTAATTGAACGCTGTAAAGTACCGGTATTTCATGATGACCAACACGGTACTGCTATTGTCACAGCTGCAGGTATGATTAATGCGCTTGAAATTCAAGGTAAAGAACTTCGCCATGCTAATATCGTTTGTATGGGCGCAGGTGCAGCGGCAATTGCTTGTATGGAATTATTGATTAAGTGCGGTGCGCAACGTGAAAAAATTTACATGCTTGACACTAAAGGGGTTATTCATACCCGTCGTGACGATCTAAATGAATATAAAAAATTGTTTGCTAATAATACCGATAAGCGCACATTAGATGAAGCTATTGATGGTGCTGACGTATTTGTTGGCGTATCTGGACCTAACGTACTTTCGGCTGAGCAGGTAAAATTAATGGCCGCTAAGCCAGTTATTTTTGCTTGTTCTAATCCAGATCCTGAAATTAAGCCCGAACTAGCACTAGCCACCCGCGATGATTTAATTATTGCTACCGGACGTTCTGATTATCCAAACCAAGTGAATAACGTGCTTTGTTTTCCTTTTATTTTCCGTGGTGCCTTAGATGTACGTGCACGTACGATAAATGATGAAATGAAAATTGCTGCCGTACATGCTATTTGTACTTTAGCGAAAGAAGAAGTTCCGGCGGAAGTTCTAGCGGCGAGTGATAGTAAAAGTTTAGTCTTTGGTAAAAATTATATTATTCCTAAGCCAATGGATTCTCGTTTACGCTCAGCGGTGGCTATTGCCGTTGCGCAAGCGGCGGTAGACTCAGGTGTCGCTGCTTTGGAAATGCCAGAGAACTATAACGGCTAAACCGCTAATAGATAAAATTTGAAAGTATTCAATTATTGACAAGGGAAGCGTAATGCTTCCCTTTTTAGTGTTCGTTATAACCAGCGGCTAATTGGTATAAATATCGTTGATAAATAAATGCGTGCTCACTTCAACAAATAACTAATCAATTAAGTGATGGCTTTTACATTGACTGAATATCCATCATAATACCCTCGAAATATCGTGGCCCTATTTTTAAGAGTAAAGTTATTGATGACGAATGAAATGAATCAAGAAATTAAAGCCTACCTTGCTGACTCAGAATTATTGCTCAATGCGGTTGGTGAAGGCATTTATGGCTTAGATGCACAAGGTCGTGCTATTTTCATTAATCCGGCCGCAGAAGCTATGACAGGCTGGACCTCTGCTGAATTGCTCGGAAAGAACATTCATCAATTTCACCATCACAGTTATAGTAATGGCGAGCCCTATCCTGCTTGCGATTGTAAAATCTTCAATACCGCGGTTGATGGTATCTCTCGACAAGTCACTGGTGAGGTGTTTTGGCGCAAAGATGGTAGTAATTTTCCGGTTGAATACACCACACAAGCGGTCTATAAAAATAATCATCTTATCGGTGCTGTTGCGGTCTTTCGTGATGTAAGTCAGCAACAACAAATTGAGTTAGCATTGCGCAGTGCTTTAGAAAACGTGCAGTCGCTTACCGAACAACTTAAAGCTGAAAATACCTATTTACAAAATGAATTAGCCCAAGAGTGGTCGTCAGCAGGGTTGGTGGGTAAAAGCGCAATTGTCAGACAAATGCTGTCACAAGTTGAGCTAGTGGCACAAACAGATAGTACGGTGTTGATTTTGGGTGAAAATGGTACGGGTAAAGAACTTGTTGCCCGTAATATTCATGCCCTGAGCCAACGTAAAAACTCTACTATGGTGAAAGTTAATTGTGCAGCCTTTACACCAAGTTTGTTGGAGTCAGAGCTTTTTGGTCACGAAAAAGGCGCCTTTACTGGTGCTATGGAACGTCGTAAAGGGCGTTTTGAATTGGCCAATGATGGCACACTATTTTTGGATGAAATTGGTGAGCTGTCAATGGAGGCGCAAGGAAAATTGTTGCGAGTATTACAAGAGCAAGAATTTGAAAGGGTAGGTGGAAGTGAAACCATCAAGGTGAATATACGCATTATTGCTGCTACCAATCGCGACTTATCAGCGATGATCGCAAGTAGCACATTTAGAATTGACCTATTTTATCGTTTAAATGTTTTTCCTGTTACTGTACCACCGCTGCGTGAACGCCAAGAAGACATTCCACTTTTATCGCAAGCGATTATTAGCACATTAAATACAAAGTTGGGGAAAAACATCAGTGCGATCAGTAATCGCAGCTTAACACAACTTATGCACTATCAATGGCCTGGTAATATTCGTGAATTACAAAATGTGCTGGAGCGTGAAATGATTTTAACCTCTGCATCGATTTTAAATTTTAATTTCAAAAACAATGTAAAAGCAGTAGTGCCAAAACTAGTAGAAACCTTAGTACAAGTTGAAGCCCAGCATATACTAACGACTTTAAAGGCATGTAAATGGCGTATTGGTGGTGAAATGGGAGCAGCTAAGCAATTAGGCTTACCGGAAAGTACACTACGCTCTCGAATGAAAAAACTGCATATTAGTCGACCTAATTAACTGATCTGCAGATTTGTCTTGATTTTTCTGTGATATATCGTGGTTCAGTGATATGTCGTGGGTTATGATAAACTTTGCTTTTAATTTCGTTTTAAAAATACACATATTAAACATGAAGTTATAATACTTATCTAACTTGGTTCATATTTTGCTATTGGTAATTATCCTAAGGTTAGTACTAGTAGTAAATCATGAAGTTTGATTATAAAGCAGAAGACTTAATCATTAAGCCATACAAGTCTGAATCTCCTGTTTATGTTCGTAAGCAAAAAGGTCACTATCAACGAATCCGGCAACTCACCGGCTTAGCCTTTGTTTTGTTATTTATTTTGGTACCTTGGATTAACTTTCAAGGTCACCAAGCGATACTGTTAGATATTGGTAAACAGCAATTCCATGTTTTTTCACAAACATTTTTTCCACAAGACTTCACGCTTTTAGCGGGGTTGTTGATTGTTAGTTGTTACTTACTGTTTTTTATCACTACGTGGTTAGGGCGAATTTGGTGTGGTTATACCTGTCCGCAAACGGTCTGGACTTTCAGCTTTATTTGGGTCGAAGAATGGCTAGAAGGTAGTCGCAACCAACGTATTAAACGTGATAAGCAGCCAACCACGTTAGATACCTTTGCGAGAAAGTCTGCCAAGCACCTTATTTGGGGGCTAATGGCATTTCTTACCGCAACGACCTTTATTAGTTATTTTTTACCGGCTAGAGCACTGTATGTCGATTTTTTCCAATGGCAATGGGACGGATTAACCACTTTCTGGGTCTTGTTCTTTGCTGTATGTACATACGGCAATGCAGGCTTTTTACGAGAAAAAATGTGCATTTATATGTGCCCTTACTCACGCTTTCAATCAGCCATGTTTGATAAAAACACACTGTTAGTGGCTTATGATAAATTACGCGGTGAAAACCGTGGCCGCCGTAAACGTAAAGAAGATCCAAAAGTACTGGGTTTAGGGGACTGTGTCGACTGTAATCTTTGTGTTGAAGTTTGCCCAGTTGGTATCGATATCCGTAATGGTTTGCAGTATGAATGCATTAATTGTGGTGCCTGTGCAGATGCTTGTGATCAAACTATGACTCAGTTTAATTATGCTAAAGGTCTAATTAGTTATACCAGCGAAAATGCTTTATTGGGCAAAAAGGCAAAGCTGCTCAGGCCGAAAATTATTGGCTATGGTATTTTATCGATATTAGCCATGCTATTTATGGTTTATACCGTGCAAGTACGAGTGCCAATTGAGTTTTCTGTATTACGTGATCGTGGCGCATTATTTCAACTCGATTTTCAGGATAATGTTACCAATAGCTATTTGTTAAAAATTACCAATAAATCGAAAATTGATCGGCAATTTGACATCAGTGTCCTGAACAATAATGTTACCTTAAGTGTTGCGGATCATATATTAATTAAAGGCGGTGAAATAGCTAGCGTGCCTGTACATTTAACGATGACGCCTGAGGAGGTTACAGAACGAGTAAGCGAAGTGTCATTACAGGTAAGTGTGCATGATTTACCGGAAGTTAAAGCGATAACCGTGACTAAGTTTTTCTCGAATTAGCTGTCGTGTTTTACGCATGAGTAACGCTTGGCAACATCAATAATACCAAGAGTATAGCCAGTATCATTCACTGCTCTTAAAAGACGTCGTACAGGCGTCTTTTTTTGATTTATTTGACCTGAAATGCGTTAAAATAGCGCCTTGTCTACTGATTAAAGTCCAATAAACTGTCAGTAAAATAGCCAGATAACGATAGTTAAAGACTGAAAAATAGCACTCACTATCAATTAAGAGTAAAACTAATGACGACAACCATCAAACAAAGAATATCGAATATCGCCCTAGTGGTTGAAGATTACGATGACGCAATTGCCTTCTATACCGAAAAGTTGAACTTTCAGCTTATTGAAGACACCGACTTAGGCGGCGGAAAACGTTGGGTGCTAATATCGCCACCAAACGGCAATGGCACTAATATATTACTTGCTAAGGCGAGTAATGCACAGCAAAGCCAATCAGTGGGTAACCAAGCCGGAGGACGAGTATTTTTATTCTTGCAAAGCAATGACTTTTGGCGTGATTATCATGAGATGAAAGCTCAAGGTGTTGAGTTTAATGAAGAGCCCCGCGTTGAAGAATATGGCACGGTTGTCGTGTTTAAAGATTTATATGGTACAAAGTGGGATTTACTCGAATTGAACGGCGAAAGTTGGTAACTTGCTTCTAGGCAATAGCTTTAACCTTATAGCTCTGGCGCGTAAAGTTAGGTCCAAAATAAGCAATAAAAAAGGCGCTGATCAGCGCCTTTTTATCTGCTTGTTGTGAGATTAGATTAATCTTCAATTTCAGCTTCGTATTCACTGAAGTCAGTGATGCCTTGTGCTTCTAACGCCCGACGAACACTTGCGGGTAATTTTTGTGTGTTGTCTTTTGCTAAGTCACCATCATCTGGCAAAGGTTGGCCAGTAAAAGCATGTAAGAATGCTTCACATAATAGTTCACTGTTAGTTGCATGACGTAGGTTATTTACCTGACGACGTGTTCTTTCATCAGTTAGCACTTTCAACACACGTAAAGGGATAGACACGGTGATCTTTTTTACTTGTTCACTTTTCTTCCCGTGTTCGGCGTATGGGTTAATATATTCGCCATTCCACTCTGCCATGAATATTCCTCTATGCTTAATTAATTGCGATAAACTTATAGTCGCGAAATCTTTTAGTTAGATTTGTTAGTTATAAGTTTATTCTTAGTTGTTGATTTTACTGGTTGTGGGGCGTGAGTCAATAACGAATGTGTAGAAGTTTAGATGTCTAAAGTTCTTGACCGCAGGCTTTAAACCGTTTAGATTTGTAGACGTCCAAACATCTATATAGAAAAGCGTCTATTCTGGAGCAGACATGAGTGAGAAAAAAATTGCCACCATCGCCGTTAGGGCAGGTATTAATAGTGACCAGCAACATGGTGGTGTGATCCCTGCTATTCATCTCTCAAGCACCTATGCCCTTAAAGGTTTTAATGAAAAACGTCAGTTTGATTATTCGCGCACTGGCAACCCAACACGTGCAACATTTGCTCAAGCTATTGCCGAATTAGAGCAAGGTGTTGTCGGTATTGTCACCAGTACCGGTATGTCAGCTGTACACCTTATTTGCCAATTGCTATCCGTTGAAGATACGGTGGTTATTCCGCATGATTGTTACGGTGGTAGTTTCCGATTATTTACCCATTTAGCTAAGCGTGGACAATTTAAGTTAGTGGTGGTTGATCAAAATGATCAAGCCGCCTTAACCCAAGCACTTTCGGCTAAACCTAAACTGGTGTTAATTGAAACACCGAGTAATCCATTATTACGTTTAGTCGATATTGCTGCTGTTACCGCACAAGCACATGCTGTTGGCGCATTAGTTGCCGTGGATAACACCTTTTTGTCACCTGTATTACAGCAACCTTTATTGCTTGGCGCTGATATTGTTTTTCATTCCACCACGAAATATATTAATGGTCATAGTGATGTGGTTGGTGGTGTTGTGGTGACCAAAGAGCAAACACTTGGTGAAGAACTTGCTTGGTGGGCAAACTGTATTGGCATTACCGGCTCAGCATTTGATAGCTACTTAGCGCTAAGAGGCTTAAAAACCTTACCTATACGTATGAAACAACACCAAATAAATGCTAATGCGGTAGCGCAATTTCTTGCTCAGCATGATGCCATTGAGCAAGTGTACTTTCCTGGTTTGGCAGATCACCCCCAACATGGCTTGGCGAAGCAACAGCAAAATGATTTTGGCGCCATGATGAGTTTCGAAATTAAAGGTGGCGTTGAAGCGGTGAAAGTACTATTTAATAAGCTTAAATTATTCACGCTAGCGCAATCGCTTGGTGGTGTTGAAAGTTTGATCAGTCACCCGTCAACCATGACGCACGCTGGTATGGCAATTGAAGCACAACTTGTTGCCGGTATTTCACAGTCACTGGTACGAATTTCAGTTGGTATTGAAGATATTGCTGACATTTTGGCTGATCTTAGCCAAGCATTAGATGCCAGCCAAACATAAAGTAAAGTGTCACACAGATATGGTAATAAAATGATAGAGTCAAATGTAGCGGTTAAGCTTACGCCGGCGAAAAATCAGTTAGCAAAAACTGCCAGTAACGTGCACAAATTCGGTGGCAGTAGCTTAGCTACTCCGGCTTGTATCGAACGCGTTATTGATATTATTCGCCAACATTGCCAGCTTAATGATGTGGTGGTGGTATCAGCTAATGGTAATACTACTGATGCGCTTTTTAGTCTCTATCAGCTGGGTGTAGAATATGTTGTGGCACAGCAAGAAAACTCAACACAGATTAACGACAATGAGCTGGTAAAATCACTACCTCAGCAACTTGAACTTGCGCTAACTGAACTGCAAACCTTACAAGGGGACTTGCTCAAGTCATTACTCAGTGTTGACAGCACAGCAAAGCTAACATCAATGTTGTCAGCTGATATTGCCCAGATAGCCAAACAATTAACTACAGACCCTGAAGCTTTTCAAAATGACTTATTAGCCTTTGGCGAAGTTTGGTCAGCGCGCTTGTTAGCAGCGGTATTAAGTGAGCGAGTTTGCCCAAGTTACATGTTAGACGCTAGAGATTTTCTTTTATTGGAAAGTGAAAAAAGCTGCGCTATTGATTACAACCAAAGTGAAAATAACTTTTTGGCTCAGCAACAACCGGGACAACTCGTGGTGGTCACGGGCTATATTGCCCGTGATCAACAACAAAAAACCTGCACCTTGGGCCGTAACGGTAGTGATTATTCCGCCACTATTATGGCCGCTTTAGTTGGCGCGCGTAACGTTACGCTTTGGACTGATGTCGATGGTATTTATAGTGCTGATCCGCGTGTTGTGCCACAGGCAAGAAAACTACATCGTTTGCCAAACGCCGTTGCTAACGAACTTGGTCGTTTGGGTAATCCGGTGTTACATGCAAAAACCTTACAGCCCTTAGCAAATCATAATAGTCATTTACATGTTGCGAGTAGTTTTGCGCCAGAAATTAGCGGTACTGAAATAGGCCAATTTGGCCAAATAGCAAAACAAGAGCTATCAGTTACGCATTTAAATGATTTGATTCTTGCGCATTCAGTAAGCTTGCTCGGGCAGGCTGGCCGTAAAGCGGTAGAGGAGTTTTCGCCGGTTTGTTATAACCTAACTGAAGGCTATTTAGTGGTACCCCAGGCACAGCAAAAAGCGCTTAGCCAATGGTTGGCGAGTCATGGTAACCAAGTATCGTTTACGCCTGTTGCTATTATTGCCGTGGTTGGTTATCAGGTGGCAAAGCAAGGGGATATGCGTGCTAGATTCAAAAGAGCATTGCGACATCAGCGCACTTTACATTTTGTTCAGGCAGAAAATAAACATAGTTATATTGCCGTATTACCTGAGCCTTGCACTAGCGAATGGCTTAACAATATTCATGCAGATATGACCAAAGATGCCCGCAATATTGGACTAGTGGTTGCCGGTATTGGCAATATCGGTCAACGATTTTTAGAAATGCTGCCTAAACAACTAGCGCGATTATCGGTATTAGAAAATGTTCATTTAGTGGCATTAGTTGGCGCGACTAAAGCGCTGATCAATACCGACGGTATTGATGTCAGCCATGCAATTACCCATTATCAACAACAAGCAAAAGCTTATGAAAGTGCTGAGCTAGTCGAATGGCTAAATAATCATCCTTATGATGAATTAATCGTAGTTGATATCACACCCAGCGAAGATTTTAGCGAATTATATCAACAGTTTTTTAGCCAAGGAATTCACGTGATTGGCGCAAATAAATGGGCCGCGTCATCACCAACAGCAAATTATCAACAATTGTTAAGTACCGCCAAACAGCATAATAGTTTATGGCTTGGAAATACCACAGTTGGTGCAGGTTTACCGATTAACGCGACGATTGCTGAGTTGATCAACAGCGGTGATGTTATTACCGAAATATCAGGTATATTTTCTGGCACCTTATCTTGGTTATTTCAATATTATGATGGCGCTATACCGTTTTCAACACTGTTATCAGATGCATTAACCCAAGGCTTAACAGAGCCAGATCCGCGTGAAGATTTATCCGGTAGAGATGTACAACGAAAGTTACTTATTTTGGCTAGAATGGCAGGCTTTGAATTATCATTAGCCGATATTGATTGTCAGAGTTTAGTGCCCGAAGCGCTGCGTGATATTCCACTCGCTGAGTTTTTGCAGCGCACTCATGAACTTGATGAACTATTTTTACAGCGCTTAAATCAAGCCAAAGCACAACGCTGTGGCATACGCTATGTTGCACGCTTTGCGAATGAAAATAACAAAATTAGTGCGAAAGTAAGTTTGGAAGTACTGACTAATGATGATGCTTTTACGCAGTTAACACCGTGCGATAATGTTTTTCAAATTAAGAGTCAGTGGTATCAAGAAAACCCGTTAATTATTCGTGGCCCGGGGGCAGGACGTGATGTTACCGCCGGAGGTATTCATGCGGATTTAGTGACTATTTGTCAGCAACTTAATCATCGCCAGCAGCGAGTGAAAATTAAAGGGCTTTAGCAAGTAAGTTGTCTTTATATGCTTTAGAAACACCGACAATACAGTATATTTTTTATTTCAAAAGTTTGGAATTTGATTTACTGCTTGGCGTCGGTGTGCCGACTGCACGCAAGGGGGAAATAGACACCGATCTCCCCCTTGCATCCACCACTGTGCCCAACTCCGCTAAAACTGAAATAGTAATTTTTGCTGTTATCGATTCCTGACGAATGCTCGTCCCTGCGCGACGTCAGTTCCAGCCATCCATGGCTGTCATCGATTAACGACGCTTAAAAATTAAAATTTCCACGCTGAGATGGGAATTAGCGATCGTTAAGCGTCAGTGAAAATAAATAGATCGAAAGGGTTACGGAAGATAAGCGATCACTCTGATCTGCTTGGGGAAAATGCTGAAAAAAATATCAATGTTTAGCTATTGCTGGCAGGACGCCAGCAAAGCGAAGTAGCACAGTGATATGTTCAGGACGAACGGTATTTTGCGCTGCCATCGATGGTAAGGAGCCTTGTGCTATTTAAGCGTTAGCTCGATACGTTTTATTTTATGAAGGAAAGATTTTTCAGCAGCGCGAGGGAGGTCGGCGTCAGCTTCCCTTTGGGTGCAGTCGCCACCGCGACAACGGTAAATCAAAGTAGAATAACTTAAATATGCACCAGAATTTACTTACTTTTGAGTAGGGGATGTCTTCTACTTCTTATGTGTTAGGTAAAATTCTTCTTTTCCTACCAGAAAATTTCCATCCTACTTAAGCTATTAATAGCTCAAGTAGGCATGTAATACCAATGCTAACTTACCGTAATAAAAGCCATTTTATGCGTCGAGTGAAGGAGCCATGCTAAATTCCTTAACTTGCAAGGGAGCAAGGAAATACTGTCGGTAAAGACAGTGTTTGTGATGATTAAAATCTAAAATAATAGATTTTGTACTATCGACTGTATTTTGATATACAAAGAAGGGTATTACCTTGAGTTAAAAAGGTAAGTAAGGCTAGGTTTTAGTTAAGCTTTGGCGCGGTGCTGTTCCCGCGCCAACTACTGTAAAAATGTTAACTTCCCATGGTCAGTGTTTTATAAATCAAAATCAACGCTATAACTGATCACAAAGTTTAAATCACCGTCAGCGCCTTCAATATCAGTATCTGATAAGGCAAAGGTAAAACCATTTTTACTCAAACTAACACCGTAATCGACATAATCACCGCCGGCGTCAAAGTCGTAGCTACCAATATGAAGTCCTAGTTCTAAACCCTCAGATACTTCAAAAGCTGCATCGGCAGATATGTAGGTATCATCACCCAAGTCACCGCCACCATCTGAGTCAACTAAAGTATTGTAGGTGATTGAATAAGCATCGTATGACAGTGAAAAGTTAACTTCACTAAAGTCAACATCAGCATCATTATCATAAGAATAATAGATATAACCTACACTATAACCTAAACCATTATCTAACTCGTTGGCATAGGCAGCATAAACATCAAGCTCATAAGTCATGTTCTCGGCCAAGTCAGCATTTGATGTCCAAGTACCAACCGAAAAACCTGAAGCATTTTCATAATCAATACCACCGGATACGGCGGCTGAATTGGTGGTTTGTGTAACACCACGCCACAAATAATTGCTTGATGCTGCTGCATTTGCTGATAAGCCTTCAACCGCATGTGCTGATGTTGCTGTAAGTGCCGAAGCCATTAATATCATTGAAATAGATAGAGAGGTAATTGATTTTGTCATCTTGTGTCCACTAAGTTTTTATAATTGTTAATAGCATTGCAAAGACAATGCCTGAGTGTTTCAAGATGTGTAAACTTATTATTTATCAGTTGGTTATGGTTTTATTTTGATTTTTTATTATTGTTTTTAAATCCTTGTTTGTACAGTGTTGGTGCAATAATATTGCTTTGTGAACAAAAAAAGTGCGTTATTTGATGGATAATTAAAGACAAATTTCCAAAAAGGGCAGTATTCTCTGGTTTTTTATATCAATTTTTGTGTGTGATCTCAGTCGCAAAATAACTGCAATTAAGTTAAAGTAGCGCAAATTTTGTCAAGGTTCTCACTATGTCTGATTTCTTAATTGCTCCATCAATTTTATCTGCAGACTTTGCTCGTTTGGGCGAAGATGTGGCAAACGTACTTAGCGCTGGCGCTGATGTTGTTCATTTTGATGTGATGGATAACCATTTTGTACCCAATCTTACTTTTGGCTCAATGATATGTAAATCATTACGCGACTACGGTATTACTGCACCTATTGATGTGCATTTAATGGTTAAACCTGTTGATAGCCTTATTCCAGATTTTGCTAAAGCAGGTGCTGATATCATTACTTTTCACCCTGAAGCCAGTGATCATATCGACAGAACCTTGCAGTTAATTAAAGATAATGGCTGTAAAGCTGGTTTAGTATTAAACCCAGCAACACCGCTGCACGTGTTAGATTTTGTGATGGATAAACTTGACGTGATTTTACTTATGTCAGTAAATCCTGGCTTTGGTGGTCAGTCTTTTATTCCCACTACTTTAGACAAGCTGCGTTTAGTGCGTGAAAAAATTGATGCTAGTGGTTATGACATTCGCTTACAAGTTGATGGCGGTGTTAAGGCTGATAATATCGCAGATATTGCAAAAGCGGGTGCAGATATGTTTGTTGCCGGCTCAGCTATTTTTTCAAAGCCTAACTATAAAATCGCTATTGATGAAATGCGTGCTGAATTAGCGACTGTAAAATAATAAACAGCTAATAGCGCTGTTAAGTAATAGATTAAATAATTCAAAGAATTAAAGGATAAAAAATGAGTAAACCTATTGTATTAAGTGGCTGCCAGCCATCAGGTGAGTTAACTATTGGTAATTACCTTGGTGCGTTAAAGCAATGGGTAAGCATGCAAGACAGTCACGAGTGTTATTACATGTTAGTTAATCAACATGCGATTACAGTTCGTCCTGATCCAGAAGCCTTACGTAAAGCAACTTTAGATGGTTTAGCTTTGTATTTAGCCTGTGGTGTTGATCCTGAAAAAAGCACTATTTTTATCCAGTCGCATGTTCCTGAGCACGCGCAATTAAGTTGGGTGTTAAATTGTTACACCCAAATGGGTGAGCTTAACAGAATGACGCAATATAAAGATAAGTCGGCAAAGTCTGAAGCTAACATGAACTCTGGCTTGTTTACTTACCCAGTATTAATGGCGGCTGATATTTTATTATACGGCGCTAATCAGGTGCCTGTTGGCGATGATCAAAAACAACATTTAGAATTAGCACGTGACATTGCAACACGTTTTAATAATTTACACGGCGAAACGTTTAAAGTACCAGAGCCTTATATTCCAGAGTTTGGTGCCCGTGTGATGAGCTTGTTAGAGCCAACAAAGAAAATGTCTAAGTCTGACACTAACCCAGGTAACTTTATTGGCTTGTTAGAAGACACCAAGAAAATTACCAAGAAAATTAAACGTGCAGTAACTGACTCTGACGAGCAAGCGAATATCTATTTTGATATTGCAGAAAAGCCGGGTGTGTCTAATTTGTTGTCATTATTATCATGTACTACCGGTAAAACCGTTGAAGAGCTTGTGCCTGAGTATGAAGACAAAATGTATGGCCACTTAAAAGGTGATGTTGCTGAAGCTGTGGTTGCTTTGTTAGCGCCAATTCAAGAGCGTTATCATCAGTTTCGTAATGACCAAGCCTACTTAGATGAAGTCATGCGTAAAGGGGCTGAAAAAGCTTCTGCTCGCGCGAGTAAGTTACTTGCTGAGGTATATCAAGCTGTCGGTTTTATTGCTAGACCTTAAGCGGGTCTATTTCGGGTATAAAAGAGTCAAACTTTGGCTGCTCATATTTATGAGCAGCCTTTTTATTAAAATAGCTGGTTAAATTTGATTAGTTTAACAACCTCATACCGGTGAGAGTTATCACTACGTTATATGGTTATTCTTTGTTATCTTCTTCAGCTTCCTTCGATACTTTGTCAAATAGCTTAGCGCTATCGCTAACAAAGTTTTCAACATTACTACTGGGGGTAAATAGAAAGGCTGGCGACATTATTGTCGTATCAAACTGTGGTCGAGGGTTAAAGTCTGGCCGTTTACTCATTTGTATGATTAAGCTGCCGCCAAATAGCAGTAGTACTAAACATAATGAGACAACGTTTCTACGACGCAAGGTCATATGAAAGCCAACATAGCAGTTGAGCCAAAACAAGCAAAATGCCAATAGTAAAGGGATGATGGCAATGGTCCACAACATTGAAAAGTTGCTTGAGGTATTAAAGTGCACAATATTTTCAAAAATATCACTGAACCACATTAAATTAAAAAAGATAAAGCTAATACCCATTTGGGTCCAAAAGCGCGCATCGTGTTTAGTTAAATGCGAAACTAATGCTATGCCAGCAGGCCATAAGGCAAAGCCAAATGTTAAACCTATGGTCGGTACTAGTATTTGGGTTAGCGTGACTTCATTGGCGTTGTTTAAGTTAATAATCCAACCGGCAATAAGAGCGAATAAACTCATGCTTAACGCCAGGACTAACGGATGACGTGCTAAGTTAATTAAGCCCTCAAACGGACTGATGGCTATACTTTCTTCAACCGGATGACTTGGAAAAACTAGGCGCACTTGGCTTTTACCAATGGTGATAATATCGCCAGACTTTACTTGCTGCTGAATAATGTTTTCTTTGCTGTCTTCAAGGTAGCTGCCATTAATTGAGCCTTGATCGCTAACGAGCCAATGTTCACCGTTAAATTGTAAGTGCAGGTGGTTGGCACAAACATGCGGGTCACTAATGATAATATCGTTGTCGTAACCACGACCAATAGTGATGTTATCTGTGGCAAATTTATGACGACCCAATAGCTTGTGACCATGGCTGATTTCTTCAATAATTATTTCCATGAAACCGACTCCATAAACTTAGCAAGAAAAGCCAATGAGGTGTCTTGTGCTACCCCTGATATGGTGAAATGGCTCAGTAATGCATATTGCTCATGATCAACAGATATTGCGATATAAAGTACATCGTAGAGGTCAGGAAAGGCTTTATAAGCGCGGGTACAAAATACTGCTTTATTTTTTATATTACTGGTTTCAGGCATCACAATGTCATGGTGGCATTGATAGTCGGTTACATCATCTTTACCTGCTTGGTTACCTGGCGCTACTTGGTTTAACTGGCGCTCAAAGATATGGTAAAACTTAGTACTGCCAATTTTATTTGACTCCATGTAACGATATTCCATTTCTAGCGAACCGGTAAAAAAGTCGGAAGAAATATAGGTATTCTCATCTAAGTCACAATTGGCGACGGCTGCCATAATTTGGGCATCAGCTTTATCTGAATTTGACTCACCCCAACAACGGACAAAAGGTACATCGATGGTTGGAATTAAGCCTCTGCCTAACTGCTTGAGTTGCCAATCACTGTCCATTATCGTACTGATCAACTTATTTTGGTTTTGCATCAGTTGCGCAGTCATTTGTTGTTCAATACTTTCTGGCGGACTAGCTTTATAGTCTAGGTATAGTGCTAGTAGCTTGTCATGTGGTACTAAAAAACCAATTTGATTGCCTGAGGTTGCAACGTTAATACCAACAACTTCGGTATTTTTGTTAACCACTGGGCCACCACTCATACCTGAGTTTACTGAGCCAGTGAAGTGGATTCGATCATTAAAGGATTCATTTTTTAAGCCATTATAGGTGCCGGGGACCACAATCATACCTAAATCATGAGGGTTACCTAATGAGTAAAGCTCTTCACCTTTAGTTGGCGCTTGCTGAGCAATGTCAAAATAAGGCATTTCGCTGCTAACCTCGCGCTGCACTATCGCTAAGTCATTAATAACATCAACACTTTTTAACTTCAGTTGCGCTTTGTTGCCTTGATTGTCTAAATATTCAATGGTGTATTTATGCGGGTGACGAGCATAACCAGAAATAACATGATAATTAGTGGCAATAAGGCCGTCACTGCTAATTTGAAAGCCCGAACCAATAGATGATTTCTCACCACTAGCTTTGTCGATTAAACGAATTTGATAAAGTGATGGGGCCAGTTGTTTAAAAATTTCTTCGGCCTGCTCAACTGCGTAACTTAAGGTACTAAAACCGATAAGTAGCAGAGCAAAAATAACTCTCATTGCATATCCTTTTGTATTATTACTTAGCTATTGTGCCAGTGTAATCTGATTTGTCATCCTTTATTCCGCCAATATAGTGACTTTGTCTGTTGCATATTACTGTTATCGTCTACTCGTCATAAATAATATTATACCAATTTTACTAAGTTTCTTCCCACTCAGTGAAGTTTAAAAGCTTTAGCGGCACAGGTTCACAGTTCCAGACTGAACCTAAGTACCTAAATCCATGCAGGCAAGGCATTGGTTGAAGATAATGGTTGTTCTCGACAACTGCTCCTGCGTTGCTCTAATGACTCACATCCCTGTGAGAACCTTATCGAAATCAATAACACGGCCTGTAAGCCTTTTAAAATCACTCTTGGTAAGCGCTCACAGAGAACAAACTTAATAGGTTTGGTATGACCTCGAAAGCATCTTTGGAAGTCAGAATGATTAAAAAAATTTGAGTAGAAAATAATCGTATCGATCAAATAATTAAGAGGCAATTTTAATAGCTAATAAGCTAGAACACTGAGTTAGATCAAAATAGCATTGAAATGATGATTTATTATGTTGTTGCAGGTGGTTCATTCTAGTACCATTAAATGATAATTATTATCGTTTGGATGTCTTGTTATGACTTTATCAGAGTTAACCGTGAACCAGTCGGCACGTATTAGCTATTTACCGACAGATTTTGATTTAAGTGCCCAACTGATTGAGCAAGGTTTTGCATTGAAAAGCGAAATATCACTGGCGCATAAAGCCCCATTTAACGGTCCTATTGCTTTTCACTTGCATGGTACGAAAATGTGTTTGCCCGTAGCAATTGCCAATCAAATTAAAATTGAGTTATTAGCCTAATGATCGAACAAAACTTTGCCTTAGTTGGCTTTGCTAATTCAGGAAAAAGCACACTATTTAATGCCTTAACAGGAGCGAAACAAAAAACTGGCAACTGGACTGGTGTTACGGTTGCGGCAAAAAAACAACAATGTCAATTGAATGGGAAGTTGACATTACTCACTGATTTACCTGGAATTAGCTCGTTAACTCAGCGCAATCAGCAAAGTAAAGACCTATCTATTAGCCAAGATTTTTTACGTCAAAATAGTATTGATTGTTTAGTTAATGTTATTGATGCCACCCAACTTAAACGACAATTATATTTAACCACGCAGTTACTTGAGCTTGGCATACCTATGATTGTTGTGCTCAATAAAGTGGATCGTAAAGAAGCGCCAAACATAGATTTGCAAAAACTGTCTGATAAATTAGCTTGTCCGGTAGTTACTGAGAATAGTATTGGTAAACATGCCGGCAACGCAATTAAAGCCGCATTAAAAGACATACCTAAGGCTAGCGCTAAGCGCCATGTATTAACCTTACCCGCTGAACTTGCTGATCATCAAGGTATGCCTTTAGAGTTGGAACGCCAAGCTTGTAGTAAAAACCAAGCATGTCAGTCAGCTGATAAAAATGCCATGGCAGTCATGCAGGCAAGATATGATTTTATTCATCAGCTATTGGCTGAAGTTGCCACGGAGCCAACAAATAACAGCAGATTTAGTGATAAATTAGATCACTGGATGCTACATCCTGTTTTGGGTGTACCGATATTTTTAGTGATGATGTATTTATTATTTATGTTCGCGATTAATATTGGTAGCGCTTTTATTGATTTTTTTGACATTTTAGCAGGTGCAATCTTTGTTGATTATCCTCTACATTTTTTAAGTAGCTTTAACTTACCTGCTTGGCTTACTACCATTTTAAGTGGTATCGGCTTAGGTATTCAAACGGTAGCTACATTCATTCCTGTTATTGCCTGTTTATTTATTGGCTTGTCATTACTAGAAAGTAGTGGCTATTTAGCTAGGGCGGCATTTGTTGTTGATACAGCGATGCAAAAAATTGGCCTACCAGGTAAAGCTTTTGTTCCCTTGATTGTTGGTTTTGGCTGTACTGTGCCGGCGGTGATGTCAGCACGAATTTTGGATAATGAACGCGAGCGTATTACGACGGTAATGATGTCGCCGTTTATGTCATGTGGTGCACGCTTACCGGTTTATGCTTTATTTGCTGCAGCGTTTTTTCCAGATTCAGGGCAGAACTTAGTCTTCTTGTTATACCTTATTGGTATTGCTGCGGCATTATTTACTGGCTTACTACTCAAGAAAACTATCTTAATGGGTAAAAATTCTATTAATATTATGGAATTACCTTTATATGAATGGCCTAAACCTTCATATTTATTTAAGCGTGTATGGCAACGCACTCGCTCATTTGTAGTTGGTGCCGGTAAAACCATTGTTGTCGTGGTGTGTATTCTAAACTTCTTTAACTCTTTAGGTACTGATGGTGAATTTGGTCATCATGATAGCCAAGATTCTTTATTGAGTAAGACTGCACAAGTGGTTACGCCATTACTCGCGCCAATGGGCGTTAAAGAAGACAATTGGCAAGCCAGTGTTGGCATTATAACCGGGTTATTTGCCAAAGAAGCCTTAGTTGCCACGTTTAATAGTTTATATTCGCCGATGTCAGAAGAGCCAACAGAGCCAGACTCAATGCAAGATTTATGGCAGCAAGCACTAACAAGTATCAGCGATAATTTACAAGGTATCGAAGCGGATGATCCATTAGGTACGGATATTGGTGATGTCTCGAGTATTGAGGTTGCCGCACAAGAACAAGGTGTTGCTGAAAGTACCATTACTATTATGCAGGCAGCATTTGCCGGAAAAATTGGTGCATTCAGTTATTTACTCTTCATTCTACTCTATACACCATGTGCTGCTGCTATGGGGGCGATTAAAAATGAGGTGGGCACGCGTTGGGCTGTGTTTGCAGCTTTATGGAGCTTTACCTTAGCTTATTTAGCTGCAACAGCATGTTACCAAATTGCGGTCCTTTCAACGCAGCCGCTTGACTCATTGCTCAGCCTTAGCCTAGTGTTTTCGGTATTTTTTAGTATTTATTACGGCTTAAAACGTGCAGGAAGTAAAATATTGACTATTCCTACACTAGTCACTTATCGCTAATGCAACTTATTAAGTGTTTTTGTGTTAAGGTTATTTATTAAGTTACTGATAAATTTATAGTTGTCTGGTTTTTAATAACATAAGAAAAGGGTGTTTACACTATGGATAATATGCAAGTTAAGCGTTACTTACTCGATAAAATTGAAGCTTGTATCTATCACCCTTTTGGCTCTGATGTTAGTGTCTTTAAGGTGAAAAATAAAATGTTCGCGACTTTATCTTTAGGTAAGGGTAATGAAAAAGGTACTAACGGCAAAATGGCAGGGCACTATTGTATTAACTTAAAATGTGGCCGCGATGAGGCTGTAATACTGCGAGATATTTTTCCAGCCATTATACCTGGCTATCATATGAATAAGTCACAATGGAATACGGTAATTTTAGATGGCTCAATTCCACAAGGTGAAATTGAGCGCATGATTGATAATTCTTACCTATTGGTGGTGAGCAAACTGCCGAAGAAAGAACAAGAGTCAATTTTACTACATCTTTAATCCTGCTATTTTTATAAAGATCCAGAGTTGTTGATTGTCAATGTGGGCAATAAATAATTTCTAACTGCAATAACTTTATTAACGCGTTGATAGCGTCTGTTTGTGATAAACCATTATCTTTAAGAGCAAAAATAAGCTCTTGACCTGTAAATAACCTATCTTGATCCACGAGTAGCAGAGCTGCTTTTGCGACAGCGTTGTCGGTAATTCGCAATGATTCATTTGCTTTTAATTTGTAGCTTATTGATTCAATACGTTGAAAACCATTTAGATTTCTTTTTTCTACTGAAAAGGAAACCTCAGGAGTAACAGAAAAATTAAGTTTATGTATCATATTAATCGGAACTGGTAGACGTCGAGGATTGTCTTTTTTACTTATCAGAAGCTCTAGACGCGGACGCTCAAACATTCGTTCAATAATCTTGAATTGATCTTTTGGCGCTAATTGGCGTAATTTATTTAGTAAATGTGGAGCCGTAAATAAATGTTCAATTGACCACTCGGCAATATTATCCCATCGAATAAAATGCATATCTGCTTTGTCGATTAACTCCCACAAGGAATCAATATCGTAACTGACTTCGTTGACATTTAAACAGCGATCAACAAACTCTACGTCATTTACTTTATCGGTATCTTGCCAGTAATTGTTTTTGAACAGTGACTGTCCGGCAGCTTGTGACATTAGCCTTGTGTAGGGTAAGCGTTCTTTTATTGTTTTTTCGTCTGGCATTAATATATCAATGCCCTCTATAAACCGGTATAGGGCTTGGCGACCATAACTTCCGTATAACATGAGGGATATAACGCCATGTGGCGCTAGAATTTTCTCTAAATTTTGTAACCCTACCAACGGGTCCGAAAGGTGATGGAGCACTCCTGAAGAATAAATAACATCGAAGCCTCCGGGCGGAACTTCGATCCCCTCAAGTGTCATCAAGTTAGCTTCAACAAATTTAACATTGTTAATATTTCTTTCTTCAGCCGTTTTTTTAGCATCTTTTAGTGCTGTGGTATTCATATCAGCGCCAATGAAATGAATATTTGGTTGCAGCATTGCAGCACCAATTACACCAACTCCACGTCCACAACCTGCATCTAAAGCATACATTGGCCCTGAAGTTTTTCGTGATATTTCTACGTGACTTAATAGTAAATTAACATCGCACCCCGATCTCATCATAATGCCACCGGTTGGGTATGGGTATTCTTCATACATTGCTTTTACATTAAGGGTTGTTTCATCCACAATATTTATCCTTTAAATGATTTCCACTTTAATAACAGCGTCAATAAAATTACCTGTTGTAGACTCTAAGCAACATGTGAGCCGTAAATTTATTATCTTATTTTTAAATAAAGGATTTTTTGATATATGGATTAAACCAAAGGTGCATTGCTTTTAGTAGCAACTATAATCACAAGCTTGCTAAGCGTCCCAGAGCGCCTGATCGGATAAAATAAGGCTTCTAACGTTATTATTAACGCTCTTCATCAGTCTTTTTTTGCTGAACATAACAACTTCCAGCTTTACATGAATTTATGCCAATACCGAATCGATTGAATAAGTAATGAGAAATTGGCTGTCGGTATTTTGCTAGTAATAAATAACAACCATGTGCAAGCTGCTTTATGATAGGAAATTGTAGGGGGGCAACCAGTATTCCTTTGCCTACCAGTGTCCATGCTCTGTGTGTTACATCTAATGCCAGCAGGGTTTTGCCTTGATAAAAACCATGTAATATTTTCATCGCTGCATCGGTATTTATATCTGGGTACTTTATCGGGAAATCTTTTTGGTGCAAATTCTCCAAGGTAATAAGGTTATTAGTGTCATAGCGTTTTAGCTTTTGCATTTCTAGCGTACATAAAGGGCAATTACCGTCATAAAAAATAGTTAAGGTTTTATTTGTCATATATTCATCTTATTAACTGCTTGTTATTTTTTGTAGGGTATCATCGATGATAGCGCTACCATCTAATGCGATAGAGGTCGTTTTTAACTCGGGTTTTGCATAAGCCAAACGCGCTATTCGTTCACCAGTATGATAACTATCTAAACCTGAAGCAGTGACAGTGTTTAGTGATTCTATATCAATATATCCATCACCTTGAATAGCCGTACTATCACAAATAACATGAACAATTTCACCAATAATAAGTTGAGTGTTATTGATTGCTATTGGCATTATTTCTTGTAATTTCACTGCATATTTTAATCGACTTTGTTGAACGAATGGCGCATTGAACCCATCAATATAATGCTCAGATAAGTTGCAAGTAACAAATTCACTTTCATGTTCAGGGTAACGAGCTGAGGTTTGATGTGCCGCTTGATAAAAATCAGCTGAAACTTGGTTAATCGTATAATTTTGGCTTTGTGTAATATTATCTAGTGTGTGCCTTGAGCCGTTATCGGGTCTCATGATAAAACCAATGAGTGCCGGTGATGCGCCTAAATGCACAACCGAGCTGAATATTGCTAAATTGCTTTGGCCGTCGAGGTTTTGTGTGCCAACAAGGTTGACACTTTTATATCCAGACAAGCTGTTAATAAACTTTGCGCGGTAGCGACTCGACATTTTTGCTAAGTCAGCACTGTCGTAATGTTGATAGTTGATGTTGTTCTCCCAGATATTGTTAGCTTCTATTGCTGCATTAAATTGCCATGACACACCAAGCTAAAATTCAGCGCTTAATGCATGATGGATATATACGAGCGTTATTATTGATAAGATCTTAACAATCTTATTTTTAGCTTATTTTTAACTTTGGGCGAGCGATTCCGGTATTGTTAACTTAGCTTATGGGTTGGCTTGGTATAATACTGGTTATTTTTGTATATATCATTTGTTTGAAAAATATACAATCACAGGTGCTATCTCGATTACAGTAGTAAATTTGACGGATAATATAGCACCAAAAGTTATGTTGATACTGAGTATAAAATCCAGAATAAACTCTGCGCGAGAAATTCTAAAGATAAAATGTGGCAGCAATATGTGCCATAAAGCATTGAAATTTAATGTTTTTTGAAGTTAAAATCATTTGATCGTTATTGAGGTGTGTACTGATAAGCTGCATTGATTTAGTGTATTAAATCCTACAGGCATCTGTGAAACGAAGTGATATCAGCGCAATATTGCCAATGAGGTTTTAGTGCAACCACTGAATGCGTTATACGAGATTTATGAAAAAAGTACTACTTAGCTCAGTAGTACTTTTTCTGTTTTACAGATTACTTTTTAAATCTTCGTACAGCAAAATCCATGATCCCGAGTGCTAAAATAGCAAGACTAGATAGCTCTGATACTTGTGCACTAGCTACTGATGTTATAGCAACATTATCAATATATCAGAAGCGCCAGTGTTATCGCTTCTTTGGCTTTAGTAAAAGTTTTAAGATAGAAATATTTTAAAACTAATGTCTTATATCGTTATTGGTTAGCTATCCAAACTGTTTGATAGGGAGATAAGATGAGCTCTTGGTTTAACTCGGTAATTTTTGTCTGGCTGATCAGCTCTTGCCATGATTCAGTGATGATTAAATTAAGCTCGCTTAACGGCAATGCTACCGGTTTATTGGAGATGTTACTGACACAAAATATACTTTGTTTTCGGTTCTGACTTTGTCGCCAAAAACCAAACAACTGCAAGCCTAAATGCAAAGTAAATTGTGTAGCATTGGGGTGAAATGCCGGCTGTTTAATACGTATGTCTAATAAAAACTTTAATGTTGATAACACTTTATAGTGATGTGAGTGGTTGTCTGTTAGCACAGCCTCTAAGCTATCTTCTTGCCAGCGATGGCGGTTAATCGATCTATTATGATGAGTGTTAGCTAACTTGTTATAGTCATTCTGGGTTCCTAGTATGCTATGGATATAAATACCGGGTATGCCTTCAAGCGCAAACATAATGGCATGTGCGCAAATAAAACGTTGAAAATTCCACTGATCTTTACCGTCAACAGTACCTTGTAGTGCATCGTACAGGGCAATATTCATTTCATAAGCTTTTTGCTCGCCATTGTCTGTAGTTCGCCATGAAATTTTGCCACCAAAGTTTTCAACGGTATGAATTAAATTATCAAGTTCCACATCGCTTAACAGTCCTTCAGCGGGGCGCAAACCAATACCGTCATGAGAAGCAATAAAATTAAAATAAAGCGTGCCATCTTGCGCTGGTGGCATGCTCATTAACCAGCGCTTTAAGTATAAACAGTTACCGGTGAGTAAAGTATTGAGCAATAAGGGGGGGAGTGAAAAATTATAAATACCGTGCGCTTCATTGGCGTTACCAAAATAGGTCAAATTTTGGGTGTTAGGAATATTAGTCTCGGTAATGATAATTGCGTGTGGCTCAGCGGCTTCAATTAATGTTCTTAATAACCTAACCACTTCATGGGTTTGTGGTAAATTGATACTTTTACTGCCAACCACTTTCCATAGAAATGCGATAGCGTCAAAGCGGAATATTTTTACGCCGTTATCAAGATATTGTCGAATAATCGAGGTAAAAGTTTTTAATACTTCAGGGTTACGAAAATCAAAATCAACTTGATCATGACTAAAAGTACACCAGACAAACTTTTTACCTTGGCCCGTTTCAATCTCTTTAAGTAGCGGTGAGGTTCTAGGCCTTACTACTTCACTTAAATCATCCTCAGGCTGTGCGGTAAAGAAAAAGTCATGTCCTATGCCTTCGCCCTTAATAAAGTTGTCAAACCAGGCACTTCGGCTTGAACAATGATTTATCACCAGATCTGACATTAGCTGATATTGTTGGCTGATCTGCGTAATGTCCTGCCATGTACCTAATGACTCATTAACCGATGAATAATCAATAACCGAAAAACCATCATCAGAGCTATAAGGAAAAAATGGTAAAATATGCACACTGTTAATGGTATTTTTTAGGTGGGAGTCTAAAAATTTCTTTAATGTTTTTAGCGGTGGCTGATTTGGACTGATAATGCTATCGCCATAGGTGATCAGAATAATGTCGCTTTCCGACCAATGATTAGTAAAAGGCGTTGGTACCGCGACATGATTTGCCAAGCGCATAATATCAATCAGTGCATCTGCAATATCAGCCGATTCTTGTGTAATAGCCACGTTTTGATAAATAGTATCAAGTTGCTGAATGAGCTTGTTTTTTAACTGTTCAATCTGCGCTGGCATAAGCGGTGCTTTCCTTTAATGCTTGACTAAATTCTTGATTATCCAATTCCACGGCTGTTTTCAGTTGCGATAAAATATCAGGAATAGCACTGACCACACGATTCCAAGACGGTATAAACGGTGTTTCCATCGGGTTCTCTAAAAAGGTGTTACCGGCGGTTAAAATATTTTCGGCAAACATTTCTACGGCTTTTTCTTCGTTATGAATATCGAGTTCAAGGCCATTCATCATCGCGTCATTACGATAAGTTTCAACATAGTCTAAAGCGATACGGTAGTAAGTGGCTTTTAAGGTTCTAAATTTTTCAGCGCTGAAGGTTTCACCTTGTGTGGCAAGCTTTCGAATAAAAGCTTTGCTGATATCAATCGACATTTTTGAAAGTCCGCCGGCAGTGTTATCTAGCGACAAATCTTGATGTTTATGGTCGTAAGTAGCGGCAATATCCACTTGGCATAAACGGTTCGGAGAATAGTTGCGATACATTTCAGAGAGTACGCCAATCTCTAAACCCCAGTCACTGGGAATACGAATGTCGTTTAAGACATCGCGACGAAATGAAAACTCACCAGCAAGTGGATACAAAAAGCTGTCCATGTACTCTAAATAATCACAATGGCCGACGGTTTTTTTCAATGCCTTGATCAAAGGTGTGACCAATAAACGAGAAACCCGACCATTGATTTTTCCGCCAGCAACACGGGCATAAAACCCCTTAGAAAATTCATAGTTAAAGAGTGGGTTGGCAACCGGATAAAGAAGTCGGTCAAGCAGTTCTTTTTCATAGGTCAAAATATCACAATCATGTAAGGCAATAGACTCGGCTTTACCCGAAGCCAAAATATAGCCCATGCAATACCAAACGTTACGGCCTTTGCCGAGCTCTTTTGGTGCTAAACCAAGTGCTTGTAGCTTGGCGTCGATTGCTTGTAGCCTAGGACCATCATTCCACAACACGCGGTGATGCTGAGGCAACTGTCCAAAAAATGATAGCGCATGTTTGTATTGCTTTAGATCGGCGCGATCTAGGCCAATTACAATTTCAGATAAGTACTTTACGTCTTTTATCTTATTAATAATATCGGGTAAGGCTTTACCTTCTAATTCAGAAAATAACGAAGGTAAAATAAGCCCTAATGAACGAATTTTTGAAAACTCGAGTAATTCGGCCGCCATATCTTCAGGCTCACGCTGAGCCAAGTTATGTAATGTAGTAACCGTACCGTTTTGATAGAAGTCAGCCATGGTTTACCTCTTGTTTTATTAAACTAAATTAGGTTGAATTAAATGTGAGTCGAATTGATTGGTTAAAAGCTGCTGTATCGCATCGGCCCAACCCTCAGGACCATATCGTTCGGTTTGACTCGTTTTATATTGCTGATACAGTGGCGGAAAGTCATGAACAGGTGAGCGTATTTGCACGGCAATGTCAGCTGCCTCTAACATCGGAATGTCGTTTTCGCCATCACCTAAGGCGATGGTATAAACGCTGTTGTTAGCGAAATGTTCTCGATATTGTTCGGTTAACCAAATCAGCGCTTGGCCTTTATCACAGTAGCCACCAATATGCATAAACCGGCCACCTTGAACAACGCTTGCGCCTAATTCAACAAGATGCTCTATAAATAATTTCTTGGTTGGTTCATCGCCAAGCCATTGCACAGGTTCGCCGTATTGTCGTTGTTTTGCGCGTTCAGCTTGGGCTAAATCTAAGCCGGTGACTTGGCATAATTCAGCGCTAGAGAGAGTTGAAAATCCTTGGTAATAAGGCTGAAATTGTTCACATTGTTGGCTCAGTAGATCTAGCCAATGCTGTCGTGGAGAACAGAATGATTTTAGCCAGTAGTTTCCGAACACTTCTGTGTCTTCGGGCTGTGTTTTAAAGGTATTGATTGGAATATAAATGGCGGCACCATTTTCGATAATAAAAGGGGTTTCAAGTTCTAGCTCTGCACGAATAATGTTTAATTCAGCCAGTGTTTTACTGGTATTTAAAATGACCGGTATTTTAGCGTCATGCAGTTGTTTTAGTGTCGGCTGCGCAGCAGTCGACTGATAGCTATAGTGGTCAAGCAAAGTACCATCGAGGTCACTAAAAATTAACGTTTGCTTAGCACTCATTCCGCGTCCACTATCGGCGTTTTTGTTATATTTCTTGCATGATCTAAATAAAAAATGGCATCCGCTGACTGCGAGATAGTGTTACAAGCCTGTACGCTAAGTCTTTGAAAATACTGTGTGAAATTTAAAACGCCAGCAGGTCCCATCACCTTAGAATTTGCCAGGTCGATATTTCTTGCCTGCAGCTTTTGCTCTTGCTCTAAACGCCATTTGTAAACACAATCAAATGACGGTGCTTGTAGTGCTAACCAAAAATCCATTTCTTTATATAAAGGTTGGTAATAGCTTTTTAGTTGTTGATTAACATAATTTCGCCACTGGCCATTCACATCATGTTTAAATTCCAGCTCGTTAACGGGAGCTGCTAGTTGCTGATCTGTTTGTGGTTTTACGCCCCAACACCATCCTTCTAATAAAATAATGTCTACTGGCTTGTCAATAACTGGCCATTGGCTCTCAGGATAGGGTTCATCGGTTGCTTTATTAAATCGTGGCATAGCAAAGCCGGTTTGCTTGGTTTTTAACTTATTTAAGGTTTGCTTTAGCGCAGCTATATCGTGAGTGCCGGGCACTCCTCGTGTAGCTAATAAGGGATGAACTTCATGTGCCAGTTGCTGGCGTTTTTCACCGGTCAGATAAAAATCATCTAATGACATTACCATAATGGTTAATTGGTAAGTGGTCGCTAAATATTCTGCCAGGTAATCTGTTAACGTTGACTTACCACTGCCTTGGCAACCATTGATACCAACAAAAAAAGCGCCGTCATGTTTACCAAATTGGCCAAATATCTGCTCGGCGAGCGGTTGGTAGTGCTTTTCTGCCGTGAATTTAAATGTTTCAGGCAATTTATGTTGCTTAATAAAGGTTGAAAGCATAATTCCCACTGTCGCTAAAATATTCGTTATGGTTGTTATTATACCTTCAACTCCTGTGCCATTTTATCTAGTAGCTACTGAGTCGTTGTAATGTATTGTAAAGTAAGATGTATTTATTTTTATCGATGAAGGCTAAGGCATTTTAAAATTAAGAAAAGTGCACTAAAATAAGCCACTGCTTTGTTTTGGTGCAATATAGAGGGCGCAACAAAACAGCTAATATTGTTAAGGTAAGCGTGACTAAACCGGTAAGCGGGTTAAATATTATGTTTAAAGTAAACTTTTTGCTTTATGACTTCGTAAAATCAATATAAATAATAGCGCTAAATTAAACGGGTGTAATGCTATGAAACTTTCTCAGTACCTTTATGTGTTCAATCAAGTGATTTCAGAGGGTGAAAAGCATGATGATAAATACTGTTTACATGGGCTTAATGCTTGGCATGACTTAGACGGTTACACCTGTTACCTAAGTTATAACCAAGTGACCATGTCGATGTACTTTCATGGCCGCTTTGCATTTGATTGTGAAGACGAAGCCAAGTTGCAGCCGTTTAATAAGCTTGTGGAAAAAGTATATTCCCCCTCTGCGATGAATAAAAGTTAGTTAGGAGCATGATGAATAAAATTAGCCCGAAAGCACTGCTTGATAGTAAGTGGACAAAAATAACCGTAGAGAATAAAGAAAAGCACTTTGCCATTACCAAATTAACTGTTGATGAAGAACAGCGCGTGACTGCCTGTGTTATCGAGGCAGTGATTAACAATAACGAATATGTCATTAATTGGCGTGACCTAAAAGACAGCAAACAATGGAAGATGGGTTGGCAGTAACAACTGTAATAGCTAAAACGATAGAATTACCAAGGTATTTTCTTGCCTTGCCAATCCAAGTAGCTTGCCTGACCGTCAACAACCGCTGATTCAACAATGCTGAGTAATTGGCTAGCAACGAACTGGCTATTGAATAGTTTGTCTTTAGGGACATTTTTTTGAAATGGTTTCGACAGCGGGCTATCGGTAGTACCAGGATGAAAAGAGATTAACTTGATGTTTTTAGCTCTTCGAGCCAGTTCAACTGCGGCCGAGGTAATGAGCATATTCATCGCCGCTTTTGACGCTCTATAACTGTACCAACCACCTAATTTATTATCGCTAATACTGCCAACGCGGGCGCTAAATACCACCACTTTACATTCATGCTTTCCGGCCAATAATGGCGTTAAATGTTTTAACCACAGCATAGGAGTAACGGTATTAGCGGTCAGGGTTTCAATAAACATCTCTGTAGAAAAATCTTCCAAGCGTTTTTCCGGCTGGCAGCGCTCGTTGTGCAAAATACCGTGGCAAATAAATACCTGTGTAATAGTCACCGGCATGCTGGTTTTTAGTGTTTCTACCGCTTGGCTAATCGCTTTTTCTTGATAGTTATCGATACTAATAACTTTAGTATTAGCGAATTGTTCTTGTTGATAAAAGCTACAGTCACGGCTAATAACAATGAGTTGTGTAGCCTCATTGCTAATAGCTTGTAATGCAATTGCTTTCGCTATTGGCGCCAATGATCAGCGCTGTTGGTGATTTCATCTTTACTCCTTTGCTCGGCCGCTGTCTGTTAACTCTTTAATACGAAAAAGTGTCGCGATGAGATCAACGGGGGTCATTTAATCTGAACCTGAAATAATTGTAGAATTTCACCAATAACGAAAACTCTTGAACTCTGGCATTAGGGCTTACAGCTCAATAGGAATAAATTTTGTGCGCATTGCGGACTCTAGCAGTTTTTATTCTAACGTCCGCTTAACTAATAAAGCGGTCATTAGCATCGAAGATAACCTTGTGACTTCTGTTAGCCAATAGCAGACATTAGGTTTATACCTGTACTGTCAACTTGTGAGCCTAAAACTGCCACATATAATTTAAAAATGTCTATTAATTTACACCTAAAATCTTATTCAATACTTTTCGTACAATTATCTACCCAATCTCAAAAACGGACATTAGAATCAACTAAGGTCCACATAAAATAGAGTATTAATTCTAAGGCGCAATCGCCCCCATTGCACCACAGAAAGTTGTAATGTTTTAACATTACCTAAATAGTACATCATTATTAAAAACACGCCCTAATAAGTTTTTCAAAGCACGCTAGCAAGTTATCATGGGTGGTCTAATAAGGTTTCCTAATCAGTTAAGCTTGCATTAATAATCCCAATATCTGCAGTAAGATTGCTTTTGCCTACTATGATTTCTGTTTCATAGTGAACTTTGGCCTCTTTTGATCCGCAGATGATATTAAACTTATATTGAATATCTTTTGGTGATACAGAAATATTGGCTTCAAATTGTTGCTTCAATTTTTCTTTATAAATGACAAAGGAGCTCTCTGCAATACTTATTTGAAAAGAGCAAGATTCTTCATTTTTAAGAGATTTATAAAAGTTTTTTGACAATTCAGCTTTGACATATGCTGAGTTGTCACCGATCGTAATACAAGCCGTTAAAATCAGAGGTAACAGTAGCATTATTAATTTATTCATCATTTCCTCATGTGCTGATTTATTGACACCCTAAAATTAGCTAAATTATCTCTCGCAAATCCCTTAGCTTGTCTTTCATATTTGTTATCATAACCATTAATCATCGCTTCCCAAAGATAGCTAGATTTTGTCATTTCTCCAGTATTCCATTGCTCTACTACATGGAAATATTCTTCTAATACCGTAAAATCTAAATTATAACCGCCTTCCCCAAAAAAGTTATTATAAGAATTACAGTTTGGACAAGTTTTCGGTGAAATATGAGCCCAAATTTGATTTACATCCGTTGTTGCTAAAACTTGAAGCAACTCAGCTCGCCCATTTTTAGCCCATTTTACGTCCCAAACAGTTGGTCCAAATAGTCCTTCAAGAGCAAGTAACAGAAACTTAACAAGCCACCCATAATAACTTGTTCAAATTTCAATCAATAAGCTACACTGAATTTACCTTAATTCAGTGTGGTGATTGTCATGCCAAAACCCCGTTCACAACAAATTAGTTTATCAGATACGCCGTATTATCATATTTGTAGTCGAACCGTGCGCAAAGCCTTTTTATGCGGCGTTGATACCGAAACAGGGGTTAGTTTTGAACACAGGCGTCATTGGATTGAGAAGCGTATTTTTCAATTATCTCAAGTTTTTTCTATTGATATTTGTGCCCATGCCGTTATGCATAATCATTTACACTTGGTATTACATGTCGATAGCGAGCAAGTAAAAAAGTGGTCTACACTGGACGTGCTTACCCGTTGGCATAAACTATTTAAAGGCACACACCTGACCAAAAAATATCAGCATAACTCCCCATTAGATAAATACGAACTCGAGATGGTGGAAGAAACAGCAATGGCGTATAAACAACGCTTAATAGATATCAGTTGGTTTATGCGTTCACTGAACGAGCCCATTGCTCGACAAGCCAATAAAGAAGATAAGTGCACGGGACATTTTTGGGAAGGTCGCTTTCAGTCTCAAGCCTTATTAGATGAAGGTGCTTTATTGTCGTGTATGGCTTATGTAGATTTAAACCCTGTACGTGCGGGTATCGCCGCGACACCTGAGCAGTCGAGCTTCACCAGTATTCAATTACGTATAAAAGCGGCCATAAAGGGCAAACAACCCTCAGCTTTACTGCCCTTTATCGGTAATGAACATCAAAACAAAACCACCGGCTTAGCCTTTAGCTTAAAAGATTACCTAATCCTCGTGGATGAAACAGGTCGAATACTGCGGGAAGATAAACGCGGGGCAATTAACGCTAAAGTTACTAAAATACTCGCAAGGTTACACATCAGTGATAACAGTTGGTTAACACTGACCACGAATTTTGAAGGTGTTTTCACCGGCGCGGTCGGCACAGCAGAGCACTTGTGTGTATTTAGTGAACATGTTGGCTTAAAACGCACGCATGGTATCGCCAGTGCAGAAGCCTGTTTGAATAGCGCCTAACACTTATTTTTAATTAAAACTTAATCACTAAAAAGCTAAAACCTAGGGTTATCTTCGTATAACAGCATTAACTCGCCTGAAATTCACTGACTTAGTCATTGGTAAGTGATCATTGTCAACCGAGTACCTATTGAGTGAATAAATGAGGCTTTGTCTGTTATTACAATGAGGGAAACAGTGTTATGTTATAACTTAAACTTATTATGGGTGGCTAAGTTAACAGCTAAGTTAACACAACACATGCATCACCTGACTTACTTTTTCTATTCTAACTATGTAACCAAATTCATCATGCCGCTACACCAACCTGTTTGCAGAAAAAATAATATTTTCTCCCCCTGATAGATTCCTTCCCATCGATTAAAGTGGGCTAAGTGGATAGAGACTACCCACGAATACGATTGATAAACTATTTAGGAGTAATAAGCTATGTCAGATTTCAAAGACGGTATTAACGATATATTAGCCGAAGGTGTTGATGCGCTAGATAAAATTCGAACACCAAAAAGTCGTTCAGCTGATGCGATCGAACGCTGTGCTGCACTGTTAGAGGCTGATGTTCCTTCGCGTATAATAGCTTTACTAATGGAAGAAAACACCGGAGAATCTTTTAGTGAGCAAGATGTCAGTTCTTATGGCAAGCTATACAAGGTGTCACATTCAAAGGTGGCTCTTACTAAGAAACAGACAGTAGCCCTAGTTCGAAATCAAAAAAGAAAGATGGCTCATTTCCCCAAAGATTATCTAGCAGAGTAAATGACAGTGTTTTATGAACATATTTTGAAGGCAAACGACCTTACTAACGACATTGCTACACTTAAGCCTTACCTTACTGATATGGTTGGCCTAGAAGGGGAAGCTAGTTCTTCGTTCGTGCAAAGAAATGTTGTTGGTCGAGTAATTGGTTGCCCTTGGGGCAACCTGCATGGTTACATTTTTTCCAACCTTACCGATGAACAGAAATGTGGAATCTATGAATCAGCTTACGAGGCTGGTTACCCGAGTGATGAATTGCCATCGAAGAGTGAAACAGAATTCTTTCATTACTTAGAGTCGAGGTACGGGGGGAGTGTAGAGGATCTAAGTAAGGATATCCGCACCGATATTAAAAAAATCACTTCCCTGCCGTTTAAGGATTGGGTCAAACAAGACCGAGTTGTAGCGTATCGCGTACTAACTTTGCTATATCGGTTACATCGATTCCGCCCGAAGTTGAGAACATTGTTAATGAGTGACTCGGATAACTCTTGTAGTTTTGAGTTTAGAGCCGAATGGCCACTTCTAGAAGATAAGGCGATGGAAAACTCCTCCATCTTGTCAGAGCTGCTATGCAGACTTAGCTTTATGATGCCACGCCAAGAACAGAGCCAAGCGCTTGAGGTGCGGGATACTCTTTCTAGAGCTCAGGATTATGTAGCTGATGACTTCCTGAATCTATACCGAGATGGGATAAGCAAATTAGGTCTCAGCGAGCAAAAAAGTCTTGAGTTAGTGAAGGTAAAGATTACAAAGTGGCATGAAGCGTTACCGAACTGTGATGATAGTAATGAACCTCGTTTAGACGTGCTGTTGAGTCACTATATTAATGTACGAGCTTTTAGTCAGAGAATTAAATCGAACAAGATTATTACTGATATTGTACTGGCATATCCTCTTGACCTTAATTCCTATGCTACAAAGTCTTGGGTCAACAAATCAGAGTCAGCATGCCTTACATATTTAACGGACTCCCCAAAGCCTTTAAGAATCAAGCCGACCTTGAATGAACAAGCGGAATTTGTAGAGTCGATTGTGGCCGGACCTTTAACACAGTTAGAATTAGAAAGAACAAAAGCACTTAATTTGATAATCAAAGCCACTATATTGCACGATGAAAAACAGGGAGTGGAAGTTCCATCAAGAATTACTGGATTAATCAATGTGGAGAGTTCACCAATAGCTCTTTTAAAAAAAGCAGTACGACAGAAAGCTGAGCATGGCATAGTATTGAATCCAAATGCATCACCAGAAGGTCTAAGTAATTATTGGTTTAGTCGTATAGCATTAGCGATAGCTCGGCAAAATTATGGAAAAGAACGTGGAAATCTTCAATTCACACATAAAGCAATTATAGAGCACGAAGTTTGCAAGCTCTTGATTGAATATGTCAATAAAGGTGGGCCGAGTGCTAGCCGACAATTATATAAGCTTTATGTAGCGCCTTAAATGAGCAAGCATCAATTGTAGTGGACTAGTGATTTTGGTCAGGTACATGTATGAGAAAGCACATGCTTGCAATACTAGGAGTAATCGGAAAAGTTAGAGTTCTCTACGAATCGTAACTCAAAGATGTCCAAATACGAATTGGTTGAACGCCCGCTATTGCAATTGGATTTAAGGTATTAAGTTAGTGGTGAATGGCCGAAAATGGCACAAAGAACTAAACCGCTCGCGCGGTAATGGCGTTCTTGGCTACCACTGAATTCCTTTTCAACCTTTGTACTTTTTACGACTCTAACTCCTCAGGCATTTCGCCTATAACCCGAGGAGTTCATCTCATGAATATCAGCACTTACTTCCCACCTGAATTACTTAAACGTCTTGAAGACGATATCACCTTACGTAAACTCGGCTCAGGTAGTCTCGTGGCCTACGTTAGAGGGATTTCTAAACTCTGCGATTATCTGCAACGCTCGCCAGAAAATATTACGGCTGAAGACTTACGACTATTCCAATTACATTTAGTTAATATTGGCACCACAGGTCAAACGATTAATGTCACCTTGACCGCCTTGCGCTTCCTATACAATATTACACTGGATAAACCCGAAGTCGTGTATAAGCTCAGCAGTGTACCGGTCGCTCGTAAATTACCCGAAATACTCAGCATGGATGAAGCCAAACAGCTCATTGATTCGGCGATGCACCCGAAATTTAAAGCGGCATTGGCCGTAGCTTATGGCGCTGGTTTACGGGTGAGTGAAGTCGTCAATCTCAAGGTCAGCGATATTGACAGTGAACGAATGGCACTTCGGGTTGAACAAGGTAAAGGCCAACGAGACCGTTATGCCATGTTATCCCCGGTATTGCTTGAACACCTGCGCAACTGGTGGCGCTTTGCTAATCAACAGGGGCAGATGTTTGAAGGGGGTTGGTTATTTCCGAGCAATAACCCTATCTATCATATGACCTCTCGCCATTTGAGCCGAATATGTAAAGCCGCCGTTTCTACAGCAGGTATCACTAAAAAGATATCTATGCATTCCTTGAGGCATAGCTTTGCCACGCACTTATTGGAAGCCAAAGTGGATATTCGCGTGATACAAGTACTGCTTGGACACAGTAAACTCAATAGCACCGCCTTGTATGCGCAAGTTGCGACGGATTTATTAAAAGAAGTCACGAGTCCGTTAGATACCATCATGAAGAAGAAAGGTAAAGCAAAGGAGTGAGTCGGTCATGTCTCGCCCTAAACTGGAAGTAGCGGATGTGTTTCGTGTTGCGGGTCAAACTTATCGTGATGAGAATGCAGGCCATTTAAGCTTACAACAACACAAAGTCATGTCAGCCATTGAACACTGTCGAACCAGTGTGCTCGGGGGGCATGTTTTGCAATGCCCTGAATGTGAGCATGTTCAGGTTGCCTATAACTCTTGTCGAAATCGCCATTGCCCGAAGTGCCAAGCCAGCTCAGCTAAACGCTGGTTAGAGGCTAGGCAAACAGAGCTATTACCGGTTGAGTATTATCATTTAGTCTTCAGTTTACCTAGCGAACTTGCTGATTTGGCTTATTACAACAAGGACGTGATGTATGGAATTTTGATGAAAACGGCAGCACAAACCTTATTAACCATTGCGGCAGATAAAAAACATTTGGGCGCACAAGTGGGGGTAACCTTCGTGTTGCATACGTGGGGAAGTGCCATGATGCACCACCCACACGTGCATGGGATTGTCCCAGGCGGTGGACTGTCTCTCAATGGTAAACAATGGCTCAGTTGTAAAAAAGGCTTCTTCTTGCCTGTTCGGGTCTTATCGCGTCTGTTTCGCCGTTTGTATTTAGCGCGGCTCAGCGAGGCTTATCAGCAAGGTAAATTACAGTTCTTCGCCAACACGAAAACGCTAGCAGATGAGCATGAGTTCAATGCTTGGTTAAGTAAACACCGTAAAATGGAGTGGGTTGTGTATGCCAAACGCCCGTTTTCTGGCCCTGACGCCGTATTAAGGTATTTGGCTAGATACACTCATCGAGTCGCAATTGCCAATTCTCGCTTAGTGTCGATGGATAAAAATACTGTCAGTTTCCGCTGGAAAAACTACCGTGTCAAAGCACGATGTCGACAACGTGTGATGCAACTGAGTCATGATGAGTTTATACGTCGCTTCTTGCTGCATGTACTGCCCTCGGGCTTTCACCGTATTCGTCATTATGGTTTAGTGGCTAATGCCGGTAGAAAGCGAAATCTGCAACAAGCAAGGCGGTTACTCAATGTGCCAGCGCTTGAGACAGCAGTACAGGAAGCCGCAGAAGTAGCGAAGCTAGATCGTACTGATCCCTTTATCTGCCCGAAATGTCATACGCCAATGATGATCATTGAGTTGCTTGTTGGGATAAATTATCCTCGCGCTCCGCCTGAGAAGATCATTAATCCAGTAGAGAGAATGACGTTTAAAAAAAGGACAGTATAATCGTCAGGGATAGCTTTGCCTTACTGGCTGAAAAGGCGTTATCACATCAACAAAAGAGAGAGTATTTATGATGGAAAATCGAATGGTTGTGACTTACCACGGTCAATCCAGACAAGTTAAGATAAAAGCCACCCTACAACTACCACCCACAGAGATACAATCCCCATAGGCACTTGCTTCCCGCGGTTTCTTCATTGTGGGCTTTGTCGACATCCGCTCCAATTAGGGCATCATCACGGCTTAGATCATGACACTGATGATCTACAAACCTACACAAAGAAGTCATAAAATCCAATTAGTGAAATGTCCGCAATCGTATCAAAGTGATCGTTAGGCGGGATGATTTTTATTCGTAAATTTAGACCGCTTTGTGGCCAGCCTGTGTAAAAACTCATTGTTGTTTATATAAATTTTAAAATACGTTTTACAGCTTAGTTTGTTTATTTTGGATGAGAGTCAAATTTAAAATAAAAAGATAAGGTTAGAGCCTTATATCTTGGCCTTTATGGCGCTCATTAACCCTTCAATACCCATTATGTTTAACATTCGCTTGAAGTTATAAGCCAGAACATGGAGATTCATTTCGGTTCGGACGTTTTTAAATCGACGAGTGAGTAAATGTGTCATCCCCATCCAACACTTAATCGTACCGAACGGGTGCTCGACACTCTGTTTTCTAATTAGCATCAAGTCTGGCCGTTTTTTCATTAACTTATCCATATTGTCTATTCTGTCTTGATGCTCCCATCGAGTTATCTTTCTTGGTGTTGCACTTTTGGTACATTGTGGCTGCAAGCTACAATGTCGGCAATCTTTGACTCTAGCTCGGTAATGCATCAAATATAAATCACGATCTTTTGTCATGGTTTTACCTGGCATTAATTGACTGTTGTTGGGACAAATATAAACCTCTTTTTCTTTATCATAGGTAAATTTAGAACGATTAAAGATGCCTTTTTTATCGCTACCTGAGGTATCTCCCTTTGGTACAAGTGGTGATGTGATGGACGCTCCCAATTACGGCGTCAATGCGCCAAACTG
>TARA_R110001632_G_scaffold2853_6_pt1 | contig 60756 bp, 69 predicted proteins | sample TARA_R110001632 | Tara Oceans TARA_R110001632 (sample SAMEA4398266) | marine metagenome | biome: Polar Biome; feature: [SRF] surface water layer (ENVO:00010504); material: water (ENVO:00002006), including particulate matter (ENVO:01000060) such as... | depth 5 m
CATTGTACTAGAAGGTGGTAGACTATGGGAAGCACAAGTAGTACACACTTCTACAGTTACTAATAACCCAAGTGATCCTGCCGCAGGTGGCGGTATATGGTCAACGTTCCTTCCAGGTATGAAGTGGAACGGGCAGTGGAGTATTAGTTCAACATATTATCAAGATGATGTTGTAGAATATAATTTAAGTTCTTACATTGCATTAAGAGAAACAATCGGCGAAACACCAAATGTTAGTGCGGCGGCCTGGGGCCTAGTTGCACAAGGTGATGCAAGTACTATTACTACAACACGTGGTGACATGGTTGTTAGAGGTACAGTAGGGAACATTCCACTAGCAATTGGACCAGCAGGTTCATACTTATACAGTGACGGAACTGATGTAAAATGGGGTGCTCAAACTCCACAACAAGATTATTTTGTATCTCCACAAGGTGATGATACTAACGATGGTAGAACACCAGCAACAGCATGGAAAACAATTAGACATGCGGCAGATACAGTATTCAACAGAGGCCAAAGTATTATTGCTATTGCTTCTGGATCATACACAGAACAATGTCCAATTAGAATTGGTAAAGGTATTGTTGTAGAAGGCGGCGGCTTAGGGGCTGTTGACGTACAACCAAATACAACTGTTGACAAAGGTTTTGGTGTTGGTATATCCGATGACGGATCTACTCCAAACGCTAACTCCGCAGTATTCCAAATGAACAATGGTGCAAGATTACGTAACATTGTATTTAGAAACTTTAGTACTGGATCAATCCAAGCATCACTAGATCCTGGAGTAGGTCCAGATGATACTAGTGTATGGATTACTTCACAATCACCATACGTACAAAACTGTACAAACTTTACACCTGGCGGTACTGGACTGAAAATTGACGGTGCCCTACACAATGGTGGTTATAAGAGTATGGTTGCAAATGACTGGACACAAATTAACTCCGATGGTATTGGTGTACACGCACTAAATGACGGACGTTCAGAACTTGTGTCAGTGTTTACATATTATTGTGATGTAGGTTATCTAGCAGAGAGCGGCGGTAAAATTCGTTCAGTTAACGGTTCAAGTGCATACGGTGAATTTGCTGTTAAAGCAGATGGTTTTTCACAATCAGAAACACCACTAACAGGACATATTAGATTAGCAACACAAGAACTAAATGCTATTCAAGAAGTACAACATGATGTAACATTTAATAATTCATTTAAAGATTCAACAGGTGATATTTTTGCAGTTGGTCATACAGCACCAGCATACTCAGGTACAAACTATGCAACTTTCCAACAAGCATCATCTTACATGTATTTTGCAAGATGGACAGGTAACACATTAGATTGGCAACAAACACTAGGTGCACCAACAAGTGATAACGTTGGTTTCACAGGAGAACTTAATTGTGTATGTGAAGATACTGCAGGCGGATATTATGCGGCAGGTAGAATTTATCAAAACAGTGTATACAAAGGTTTTATTGTTAAGTTTACAAGACTAGGTGAAATACAATGGCAGAAAGTTATTTCTGCTACAGACAATATTACAGGAATGGTACATGATGAAAGTCAAGCACTATACGTAGCAGGTAATCACTCAACAGCAGGCGCAACCCTTGCTAAATTATCAAATGGTGGTGTAATACAATGGAGTGAAACTATCAACTATGATGGTAGTACAACTAACTCGATTAACGTTATAAGTCTAGCATTTGGTAGAGCAAGTTTATCAAGTACTGTAACATATGTTACAGAAGGTGCGACAGACTTAGAAGGAAAAGTATTTTTAGGATTTAACGATACTACTGCAAACGAAACAGGTATTGTAGCATATGATTCAAACGGAAACTACATTAAGAGTTTCCACTTAGGCAACTATAGTATGTTTGACATGAAGTTTGACAATACTGGTGAAGACGGTTTATACTTTGCAGTTGGTGGACAGTATGTAAGAAGTGTTACTTCATATGCTTACCCACAAACACAATTAACATATTCAGGATCAACACCAACTACAGTTGCTAACGTAAACATTGGCGGTGGTAGTGGCGGATCTGTTAGAATTGCTTTTGATACAGGCGGAGCAACACTAGATCAAAATGCTAATATTACAGTAGGTTACAGTTTATTCAGTAGTGGTACTGGAGTTGCAACAGTAGTTGCCAACCAAGGTGTTACTGGTAACCAGCACATTATTGATGTTAACATTACAAGTGGAACATTTGTAAACGCTGAAACTGTAGAGATGAGATCACCTCCAACAGTTAACACATATGATAACCCGATTCTTGCAAGAATTAGATTAGATGGTGAAGTTGCGTGGCAAAAACAATATGCTTCATTAAAAACTGGACGTTATACAGCAATTACTCCACTAGGTGATGAACTTTATGCAGTTGGTTCTATTGAAACAGTTGCAGGATCTAATGTATACAACGGTTTGATTTCAAGTTTTGATTCAACAGGTATACATGCATTTAGTAGAGAATTATCAGATAACGATTCAGGTGTAGAATTAAAAAGTATCTCCATTGATGGTGTAAACTTGATTATGGCAGGTATGACTAACGGTAATAACGCAGGTTACTTTAACTTTACAAGAACAGGCGCCGGCTTTGGTACACTAGATGATTCAAGTGGAGCATACAACTATATTACAGTTACACCTACCATTGAAGATGCAACTATTTTAGATTACAAATTCCATGACATGGACTTTAGTGATGCAACACTTGCACTTACAGATACAAACGGTGTTGTTGATAACTCACCAGGAAAAATATTATCAATCCAAGCAACTAGAGATGGTTTTGCTAGTATTGGTACAGGTATTAGTTTCTCAGTTGACGGGTTAACAAGACCAATTAAAGATGGTTCGGTAGCATTTATTGATGGTGATAGTGAAACATACTTTATTATTTCTACAAGCGGTTACCAAGTACCTACATTTACAACTGGAAATGACCCAAATGCGTATGCGTTGCTTAATGCTAACAAAGCATTCTTGCAAGAAGAAGTTATTCAATATATTGATGCAACATATCCGTCATTGGTATATGACACTGCATTATGTAGACGTGATACAGGATTAATTATTGATGCAGTATTATTTGACTTAGACACAGCATCAAATGGTGAATCAGTTGACGCTGGTTATGTATATTATTCAACTCCGTCAGCAAGATATGCAATTACAACACAAAAAGCAGAAACAGTTGCGGCAAACACATACTTAAAAACTATTATTGCTAACGTTATTAACGAAACAGTTCCAACAACAGTACGTGGTGCAGTTGCACAAGTTACAGACGCAGGACTTGTTAGAGAATCAGGATCAGATGCTAGAGCACAAGCACTTGTACAAATAGTAATTGATATTATTAATATTGGTAAAGCGGCGGCTCCAGCAAAAGTAAATTACGGTACATCAAACATTGCTGTTGATCCAAAAGTTCCAAGTAACAAAACACCAGATGAAGGTGCAAGAGTAACAATACGTGAAGCATTTAGTCAGGTACGTATGACAGGACATGACTTCTTAGACATTGGTACAGGTGGATTTGCTGATACTAACTATCCAGTTATTATTAAAGCAGACTACGGACAAACACCAAACCAAGAAGCAGAAACTATTTCGCAAAACGGTGGTAGAGTGTTCTATGTAACCACTGACCAAGATGGTAACTTTAGAGTAGGTGACTACTTCAAGGTTGAACAGGCCACTGGTAGAGCAACACTATCGTCAGAAGAATTTGACTTAACAGGTTTGAACGAACTACAACTTGGTAGTATTACAGCAGGTAAAACTGGTGCTACTATTAACGAATTTAGTACAGATCCAAACTTAACAGATATTTCAGATAACAGTGTGCCAACAGAAGGTGCTGTATACAAATTTGTTAAATCAGGATTTATGGGTACAGACGCTTTGGTACTTGCACGTGGTGCAACTAACCAACGTCCAACAGAAACAATTGAAGGTATGTTGCGTTATAACACTACTTTAAAAACAATTGAATTCTACAACGGTACAGAATGGGCAACATCAGGTGGTGCAGGTCTAAGTATTGTTAGTATTACACCAAACATATTTGATCCAGATGTAGACACTACGATTGAAATCTTAGGTGATAAATTTAGTGATCCAACAGGTGTTAAATTTGGTACTATTACAGTTCCAATTAGTTCAGTTACATATGTAAGTGAACAGGAAATTACAGTACAAACAGGTGCAGGCACGTTTAGTGGACTAGCGGCAGGTAGATACAATGTAGAACTTACAACTACAAACGGATCTAAATCAACACTACCAAGAGGTGTTGAAATTGATAATGCTCCTAATGCTAATACGCCAGCAGGTTCATTAGGTAGTTTCCAAGAAACAACAGCAGTTAACATTACAAGTTGTACAGCAACAGATCCAGATGGTGATACAATTACTTACACTATTGCCCTTGATGCAGGAAGTTTATTTGCAGACCAAGGCGGTCCGTTGACAATGAACAGTGCAACTGGTGCAATTACAGGTACTTTACCTAGTGTTCCGAGCACAACAACTAAAACATTTACAGTTAGATTTTCTTCACAGGGTACAAACGGTTCAACAGTAACTGATGTAATTTACTCATTAGAGATTTTACAAAATATTGCACCAACGATTACATCACCAACAGCAGGTACAACACCAGGTGGCGATGATGGTACAACAAGTGATAGTACATACGGTACAACAAGTATCCAACTTACAGCAAATGATCCAGACGCAGGACAAGTACTTACTTACAGTGTACAAGCAGATGCTGAAGGAGTATTCAGTAACGGTCTAAGTTTGAATACAGGAACAGGTTTAATTAGTGGTACAATTAACCACAGTTGGTTGAACAGAGCATACGACAGAACAGGTTCAGTAACTATCAGAGTTACAGACAATGCGGCGTTCCCAGCAAGTGATGATGTAACATTTAATATCAAAGGTAGAACTACTTGGAGATATAGAACTGTTATTAACAGAGGTTACATGGCAGGTGGATATAGGAGTTCGGTTCCATGGTCAAACGTTAACAGAACAAGTCACTCAAACGATACTTCAAATAACTTAGGTAACTTGATGAATCAACCAGGTACATATATGGACGGTGGACATAGTGATGTAACAGGTTGGTCATGGGGTAACGATCCGAGTTATCCTACAAACTCTAACAGAGGTTGGGCATTTAATATGACCAACGATACTAGTAAGGGTTACAACAACAGTTCGTTGAACATGAGTACTGGACGTAATGACCACGGTGTTTCAAACTATGATACACAGTTTAGTGTAATCACAGGTGGTGGTAGTGCTAACACAGACATTATGAATCACTCTACAGAGACTATGCGTACAAACGTTAGCAACTCAGGTTTAAGTAGTGACTATGTTGGAGCGGCATGGAGTAGTACTGCTGGTTATCACTGGAATGGTACACACAGAAAGATTTCGTTCGCAACTGAATCATGGAGTGGTATGTTTGGCACACAAGGTACACACTCTAAAGGATTAACAAGTAAGTATGGTTACTTCTACATTGGGCCACCAAACAACTCACGTAACTTAGAAAAAGTTAATTCAAGTAATGACAGTTCGCAGGGTACAATTGGTAACTTCCCGAATGGCCAGAACACACAAGGTGAGCATAACATGCAAATGGGTCAAGATGCAGGATACTCAGTTGGTATGTGGCAGGGTTCAAATGGTCAGGCTAACGACAGTTGGAAACTTACATATTCAAATGATAGTATGAGTAACGGATCCGCAGGACAAAGTGCATTACAACCAAAAGGCCAGCCTGGATGTTCATCCGGGGCGTGCTTTAGTACAGGGATTTAAAAATGAAATTATTATATTTTGGAAGAGAACAAGAAACCGGTTACATAAAAACAATTAAAACTGAGTTTGGTGGAATTGTTGCAGAGATTGACGATGCAACATTAGAATACATCGACTGGTCAAGTTTTATATATGCTAAAAAGTTTACTGACGAAGCATATGAAAAAGGTGTAACGAATTCTATGAAGTCCTACAACGAGTTCTGGACTTGTGATCAAACTGGTGAAATTTCCGATACATGGAAACCAACTAAAACACCAGCACCAGGAATGCCAGATAGAGATCCTGAAGGTAACACATGGGAAAAAACTAAACTACCATGGACAAATTCCGAAGCGGCATGGATTATAGATTATGATAAATCATGGATTACAGGAAAAATTGCAACATTTGCATACATGGCATACACTGCAATTGATGTAGATAGAGGCCCTATTGAAAAAGAAACATGGAATTTACAGTACCAACAAGCACTATCACATAAAGAATCTGGAAGCACAGGTACATTACTTAGATTACTTGCTGATGCAAAAGGTGTAACACCATCTAATTTTGCTGATAGTATCATTAAAAACAATGAAGAATATCAAACAAAAGTAGCCAAAGTATTAGCAGTATCTACAAAATTACGCAAAGACTTAAACAACTGTACAACAATAGCACTAGTACAAGAATTTGTTGAAAAGTACTTAGAAGTCGATTTTGGTAAAGATGTTGTAGGAAAAACACCAATGCGTACTTTATTCAAGAATATCTAGTCACATTAAATACTCTGATAACTATAGTTATTAATAAGGAGTAAACATGTCTGACCAACTATCAAATGATGAGATTATAGACTTTTCGCTAGGCTTTGACTATGCGTACAGTAAGTACCAAATGGATAGTTATGTTGTAGATACTAACATTACTGATTGGCGTAAAGCAAAACAATGTTTAGTTGAAATAGAACATAGAACACAAACCATTGAAGATCGTACATTCGAAGACAGAAAAAAACAAGCAGAAATTGACATTAAAAAAGAAGAACTAGCACAAGAAATTTCTCCTGCCAAATCAAAGTTACTAGAGATTGAAATTGAAGAATTTGAATTACATTTAGAACGTAACAAGCGTAGGATTGCTGGTGTATACCTAGAACGTGATCGTTTTTTAAAGAAATTTAAAACATTAATGCCTAACAAAGATGCTATGTTAGACATGTCAAATGATAAAGAGAGTAAAGAGCGAGAATATTGGATTTCACGTATGGGAAAACAAGCGGCAATGGAAATGCTCTCATATGGTAAAATTGGTACAGGTAATCTTGAAAGTATTATGCATATGCCTCATGCGGATCAAGAGAAAATTATTCGCGGAGCATTAGAATATACTAAACAATTCGAAACTGGTATTGTTGCTATTGAAAAAGATGTTGAACAAAAATTAATTAACATGCTAAAAGAAAAGGACAATGTAGATATTGTTCCAAAACTTGAGGACACCGTACAAGAAAATGCAAAACTTCTCGATTCCCCTGAATCCAAAACTAGATTACGATAGTTTTACAAAACGATTTATTCCGTTTTTAGAAAAAAATAAAAAGTATATATATGATGTATACTTTACTAGTCGTATACCTCCTTTTGGTCAAGATGCTATGGGTGATGTTTTCCATCAAGGTGACTGGGGAGCAATTAGTGATAACGCAATTCAAATACAAGAAATAATCGGCATACCTGTTAGTGCAACATTTAATAATATTAATGTGCCGCCAACTATGCAGAATTTACAAACATGGATTAAAAACTTTGCACCGTTATACGAAGCAGGTGTACGTATAGCAACATTACCTCACACTATGTGGATGTTACAAGGAGCAATTCAAAAAGCATATCCTGAGTTACGTGTAAAAAACACAATTTTACGTAATGTACAACGTGCAAACGAAGTTGTAAAACTTGCAGAAGCAGGATTTTCTTACGTAAACTTAGATAGAGACTTAATGCGTGATAAAGACAAACTTTTAGAAATTAAAGAAGCCAAAGAATACGTAAGAAAAAATATTTGTGAAGATTTTAAAGTAAGTTTATTAGCCAATGAAGGGTGTTGGGGTAATTGTCCTGTACAAGATGAACATTTTGAGTTTAATTTTACTAGACAAGAAGCAATGTCTCCTACTTTCTTTATGGATCCAATATCTAAACCTACATGTCCTAGATGGGATGCCATGGACCCAGCCGCCCAACTAAAAGTAGCAAACTTTACTCCATGGAGAGAAGACTGGGTAGAACTAATGGACGCTGGCATTGATGTTTTTAAGATGCATGGTAGAGAGTCAATTGAAAGATTATGGGAAACAGTAGATTTAGTTGAACGGTTTGCAAGTAAGCAAGACATACTGTTTGATAATTTTAATGAATTTATTGATGTTGGCGATTTAGATAATAAACCAATCAAAGTATGGCGTGACAAAATTAAAAATTGTAAATTTGACTGTTGGAAATGTCATTATTGCGAAGATGTAGTAAGTGCTAAAACAAAGAACAAGTTTATAAGTTCAATTAACAATGCTATTGAAAAAAGTATGGATCATACAAGTAAGTTGTCTGAAAATACTTTACAAATTGAAGGATTAACTAGTCATAAAATTAAACATTTCTTAAACAATCTGTGTGAAACAAAAGATGTAAGATATTTAGAAATTGGTACATGGCATGGTGCAACATTTTGTAGTGCGTTAGAAGGAAATAACATACAAGCAGTGTGTATCGACAGTTGGCACACTAATGACATAGAACCAATGCGTGAAGTAGATGGCTGGCAAGGAAAAGATGGTAATCCATTGAAAATCTTCCAACATAATATGGCCAAAGTAAAAGGACCAAACAGAGTATTAGGTTTTAATGAGCCTGTTGAAAGTTTAGACTTGACAAAAATCCCACATACTAGTAATATAGTATTTTATGATGGTGATCATACATACGAACAAACAAAGAACTTTTTATCAAGGTACTATGATAAGTTTGAAGAAACGTTTGTATTGATTATGGATGATTGGAATTGGATACAAATACAAACTGCTACTAATGAGCATATAAAAGAAAAAGATTACAAAATATTATTCCAAAAACAATTACAAACTACTGGAGAAGATCCAGATGATTATTGGAATGGATTAGGTATCTTTGTTTTAAGAAAGAAAAGGGAAAATATTACTTAATGGAGCCGTACAAACTTATAAAAAACTTTGTTGAACTTGAAACAGCACATTTCTTATATGAATACTTAGAGTTTAGTACTAAGGTTTATATTGAAGAAGGAGATCCACAAGCAAAAACAGGAGACGAAATGGTTCCTGGGTGCTTAGGTCCAAGAAGTGGAGACCTAACATTCGATGCTTTTCTAAATTTTATGCATAAAAAAGTAGAAGGTCTTACAGGTTTATCATTGTTTCCGACCTATACATATGCACGTTTGTATACTACTGGAAACGCTATGCCTAAGCATAGAGATAGACCTGCATGTGAATATAGTTTAACTGTAAAATTACGTGATAACGGAAAAGGTAACTGGCCTATTGTTATCGAAGATAAAGAAGTGTTTTTAGAAGATGGAGATGCTGTTTTATATAAAGGGTGTGAAGTAATGCATTGGCGTAATAAATGCGATATTGAAGATTATAGATTAGGACAAGTATTTTTACATTATGTAGATGCAAATGGTCCTTATGCTGATCAACGTTATGATGGGTACTACGATAAAGGAATCTTTTTTGAAAAAGATATCATGGAGTTTCTATAATGCAAGTAAACTCTATATGGCCTACTAACGTTGGTATTGCACAACGCTCTGTTGATCAATGTAACGACCATAAAGATATCTACAATTTAATAAAACGTCTTGAAAAAGACAATAGTATCGATAACGGTGAAGGTTTAGGTTATGTAACTGACGAAAGTATTCATCAACATGAAGAAATGCAACATTTAAATACTTGGCTTATAGAACAAGTACATAAATTTTCTGATAGTATAGGTTGGGATATTGATATTGACGATGTATTTGTTGCAAACAGTTGGGCAGTGTTAAGCAAACAAGGAGCAAGTACACATAAACCGCATATACATGCAAATACACTATTAAGTACAGTCTATTATTTACATGCACCTGAAGGTTCTGCTCCACTAGGATTGCTTCAACCTGATGTAAAGTGGAAACCGTGGCAACCTGACTTTAAACAACGAACTGTGGACACTGAAGGCGAATTTTATGTTCCTGCCAAAACAGGACAGTGTGTAATTTTTAGAAGTGATATTCCACACATGACAGGACAAAACAATTTTACAAATACAACAGAATTACAAGAACGTATTGTTATACCATATACTTTTAATTTAAAGAATTTAGGTAAAAACTCTAGGGGTAGACATTATGGAATCTAATACTATTGGATTATTTCCAACTGGATTTGTAGAATTTAAACTTGATATTACAGACCAAGATATTCATAATATGATTGATGCTGTAGAGTGGACAAATCATAAGCAAGGATTTGAAGAATTTCCTATGTATCAGATTTCTAAACAAAATCTACAAGAAGAGGTAGCATTTGAATCTTTTACTAAAACAGTTATTAACTGTGGATTAGAATATTGTAATAAAATAGGATATCAACCTGAAAATTTATACATTACTAGTATGTGGATGAATAAATTTAGTAATAGTCAAAGTATTGGTCCACATACACATACTAATAGTTTATTAAGTGGAGTATATTATTTAAATAGTACGCCCGAACAAGGTGGTACAGAGTTTTATAATCCGATAAGTAAAATGAGAAATACAATTAGTGTTACTAGAGATGGAAATAGTCCGTTTTTAACAGATAGAATAAGCAGTAAGGCAGAGCCTAATAAATTAATATTATGGCCTAGTTATATTGAACACAGAAGTGAAAAAAATATAACTCCAAAGCCTCGTTATACTCTTAGTTTTAATATGTTACCGACTAAACTAGGAAATCAAGAACACTTTAACTATGCGGAGATAAAATGATTAAAAATATTTGTATACTAGGTGGCGGAACAAGTGGATACTTGACAGCCGCATATTTAAGAAACACCATACCAGGTGCAGTAAAGATACAACTAATTGAAAGTAGTAAAATTGGTATTGTTGGAGTAGGAGAAGGTACACAACCTTATACTACAGAGTTTTTACGTAAGTGTGGATTACAGCCAATTGATTGGATGAAATCTGCAAGAGCAACATATAAGTTAGGTGTAGAATTTAACGGTTGGAGTGATGAACCCTATTTTGTAGACAATGATGATTATGGAAGTTTTGTATTAGGTCCTGAAATTCCAACATTTAATTATTGGTTAGGTAAAAGTAAAAAAGAGTTTTTTAACTTTGTACAAAGTTATAAACTTGCTAAAGCAAATAAATCTCCAAAATTAAGTCATGTTATGGATTTTACACATGGGTTCCTTGCACCATCATGGGACGCTGTACACTTTGATGCACATAAAATTGGCGAAGCAGTAAAAGAAAATATTAAAGATAAAATTGATATTGTTGATACAGAAATTACTGAAGTGGATACGTTTGAGCAAGGTATAAAATGTTTACGTGATGCTTCTGGTGCTGAATACCACGCAGATTTATACATAGACTGTAGTGGATTTAAAAGTTTACTATTAGGAAAAACATTAGGTGTTAGATATATAGACGAAAGTGAAAATTTACCATGTAATAGAGCAGTTGCTATTCCTACACAATATAAAAATCCACAAGAAGAATGTCATCCTTACACAAAAGCAACCACTATGAAAAACGGTTGGCGTTGGACTATTCCAACTTATGATCGTATTGGTAATGGCTATGTTTACAGTGATGCGTACTGTTCAAAAGAAGATGCAGAAGCAGAATTACGTGAAGCAATTGGAGAGTTTGATGCTCCTGCAAATCATTTAGAAATGCGTATTGGTACACATGAAGGTATTGCACACGATAACGTAGTAGCAATAGGATTAAGTGCAGGATTTGTAGAACCTTTAGAAGCAACAGGAATAACATTTACTACAAAGTCAGTTGAATTTTTAGTAGAAAGTTTAAAATTTAGTGACGGCGCATGGGGCAAGGATAATTTACATTATATTAATAATCAATGGTTATCAATGTACTATGAAATTAGAGATTTTATTTTTACACACTATAAATTTGCTTCTAGAAAAGATACACAATTTTGGAGAGATGTTACAAGCAAAGAACTTCCAGATACATGTAAGAAAAGGCTAGAAATGTTTGTACCCGGTCCAAAGGATAGTATGTTTCTTCCTGGGATTACTAGTATGTTTCATACAGGACAATGGTTTGAAATGTTATACGGCAGTGACTTTTACGACAAAAGTATTTCTTTTATGAGCAATGATTATTTAAAATATTCTGAAAGTTATGTTGACAGTGAAAACTATCGTATAGAACGTGCAATGCGTGACTTAGACAACCATTATGACTATCTCACAAAATGGTATAAGAACACATAAATAGTTGTATGAGCATGATTAAAAGATTTTATACAACCAACGTATATGAAGTAACAGACGTCACGGGTGATGCAAGTTTTAGAATGGGGCCATTCTTTACTGAACAAGTAAGAATAGCAACAAGTAATTCGGCATTTCATTTAAGATTTACAACCGATGAAAATTCATTAAATGAATTAATTACTGCTGAAAATTATGATATTATTATTCCACCTAACTGTATTGAAATAATGCCAAACGTTCGCGGTGGGTTTATTGCAGTTAAGCCAATTAAATACGGTGAAGATAGTACGTTTGTAGACGCTAAAATTTCAATTACTGAAATCGATTTGCTCTATGACTCAAGAAGATAATTTATATAAAGTTTTAGGCGTTAACGCTAGTGCTTCTCAAAGTGAAATTAAAGAAGCATACAGAAAATTGTCTATGAAAACTCATCCTGATAGAAAAGGTGATACAAAAGTTTTTCAAAAAGTTAAAGAAGCATATGATATATTAAGTAACCCTAATAAACGCAGTCGTTACGATATAATGATTAACCTTGTGCGTATTAGTGGTCCTAACATCCAGGTTGTAGACGATGATAAAGGTATTAAGTTTGACATAAAACAGGGCATGGGCACTGTTACAATTACTTCTAAGTAAATTTTTTCTTTACATGAAAGTTCTTTTTATAGGCTTCGTCACCGGATTTTCCTAATACGTTTTGATGCCCTTTCCATTCGTCCCAATCTGTTATACCAACTTCCATTTCCCAATCTTGTCTTTTAAAAGGAATAACTTGCACCATCGGAGTTTTAGTATCAAAATTAATTTCTCCTCCTAATGGAGTATTCATTATAAAAGGAAAATTAACAGGAACTCTGTATGAATCTGTATCAACTATACCACTTAACATATGATATTGATCATTTGGAACATTTAATGGATGAGTAAAAAAGCAACTCCATCCTGGAGGAGTTTCAATAATCCACGGACTAGCAAATTTTAATACAGGTTTGCCATACCATGGAGCATTTTCAAACTGCCCAATAGCATGTGAACTCATAAACATTGTTCCCTTACCTGTTTTAGAGATTTGCCCTTCTGTAATGCGTTTAACATTAATTGTAGAACAAAAATTAATTATATACCCTGATGTTATTGCATCTATAAATGGCGGGCATTTCTTAATAGTAGGCATAGTATCAATAGGACCGCCTAGTGGTTTGGTTTGTTTAAACCAGTCTGGTACCATCTTTGTGGCAGGCATAGGATCAGGAATTAAATCCCAATCTTCAAATTTATCAACAACTACTTGTTGTGCTGTTAAACTATTAATTGCTCCAGGGGGTTTAGTAAATTTTATCTTCAGTTTATTCATTGTAGTAGTACTTATTATATAACTATTTGTATGAAGAATGAACTGAACATTAGCGGTATCTTTCCAATACCAATTGCAACTACAACTATTGCTCTTCCAGATATATCCAAAATAAATTGGGTACAAGGTGATAGTTTCTTACAAAGTGAAGATGACTTACATAAAAGAGACTATATGAAAGATACTGTAAAAAGTATTTTAGATAGTGCATGTGCATTTAGTGAAACAGTAGGTTGGAGAAAAGAAGAATATTTTATTACTCAAATGTGGGGCAATAAGTATGCACCAAACACTGACGAAAAAGCAGGTGGAAATATCTATTCACACTTTCATTCGAATAGTTTAATAAGCGGTGTATTATACTTTGAAGAAAATACTCCAACTAGAATTTACAATCATGATAAAACAAGACAAATTATAAAAACTAGTAATGCAGAAAACACTGCATTTACAAGTGAGATATTTACTGTCAATGCTATGCCTGGAAGATTATTATTATTTCCAAGTTATCTAGTGCATGATAGTCAACCAAGCGACAAAGAACGTGTAACTATTGCGTTTAATATACTTCCGAGAAGTTTAGGTATTAAGATGGATTATAACTATCTTGATTTGTCAAACGTAACTTAAACAATTAAATCTAAAACTGTTTGTAACTTATCTTTTATCACACGATTTTGTAATGTATTACGCAATCCTACGTGTAATGGTTTAGGCCAACAATTAACATTAGTCCAAGCATAACCACTATGTTCGTCATTTAATGTAGGGATAAATTCATTATCAATAATAGCAAGGTATGTATGAAAGTGAAATTTACTATCGTTTGATGTAAACATTTCTAAAGGAATAACTTTTTTAATTGTTGGAGTTTTTCCAACTTCTTCAATAGTTTCACGTTCAAGTGCTGTCCATGGAGTTTCATTTCCTTCAGCCATTCCGCCAACAAGTCCCCACTGTCCAGCAGTTTTTGTTTTAGTACGTTCTAGGAATAGAAATCGTTTAGTGTTACGAGCATAAAATAATGCTCCACTGCAAACAATGTTTTTATCTTTTATAATACTAGTCGCCATGACCCTTTTAAATACTCACCTTCATAACTTTTTAACCAGGCGCCAGCATCATTTGTGAACTTGTACTGCACTCCTGTATATGTATTAGTTATGTAAACAGGAGCCTGTGCTACACTAGAATCGGCACGCCCATCATTAGAGCCTGCATCAAAAGTAATTTCCCAGTTGCTTCCATTCCATGTAATGATATCGTTTGTACTTGCTTGTACAACTGTACCATCTGCATTTTGCCAAGCATTCATGTTAGCATCTGAACTATCATTTTTTAAATGTTCATGTATATCATTTAGAATTAGATAACGTGTACCTTGTGCTAGGTTGTCTATGTCTGGATTAAATGTTAATGGGTCAATTATAGCATCAATAGTTCCTCTACTAGTAACACTGTCTGCAAGAATTGTGTTTCCAGGAACTGTATCACTATCAAAGTTTAAAACTATTTGTGTGTCATCAGTTGGATTTACACTTGCTGTTGCAACTATCTCGTTACCGTCTGCTTTTGATAATCTTACTGTGCTTAACCCTGCTCTAAATTTGCCTGGGTATTGATCTAATAGTTTAAACCAACTAACAGCCTCTCCAGTTCTATCAAAGTTACCTGGTGTTGGCTCTGATACCCCTTCAGCAGGTGCAAGTAATTTTGCTGTGTTATTTAAAATTAATACACCAAAGTTTCCTGGCGTAATATTTACTGTTGCCATTGGATCAGCGGCGTCGATAATACCGTCTGAAATACTTCCTGTTTCGTCAAATACACTCATTACAATTTTTTCAATTACACCTAACTGCTTTACTCTTGCTGGAGGTGTAATCCATATAGGCATTGTAAATGTAAGTTCGCCAATATCAATCTCTGTATCTGCTCCTTGTGGAATACTTCTAGTACTAAAGTTTACGTTTTGAAGTTCAATTAAACTTAAACTTGTCCAGTCAACATAGTTTGCTGTGCTTTGTATTTCTAAACTAGGATTAAACAACACAAGCATTTGTTCCATAATTTGTAATTTTTGATCAGTATTAGTTGACCATATATCGCACTTCATTTGTAAACTAAATGGTACTGGCATAACACGCTCAACAGTATAACCCGGTCCTTGGGTATCTAAATATTCGCCCGTTGCTGGATTGTAATCTCTTTCACGTAAATGTACCTTACTAACATGTGTTGGATTTTGTACTCTATCACGTGCATATTCTAAGCCTGTAATATAACAACTTACACGAGGCGCACTAACAACTTTATTTTCACTATTATCTCTAAGAATATGTGCCACTTGTCTGGTAAGATTTCCATAACTTGTTGGTATCTTACGTAAAGTACCTGCACTATCTTTGTAACTAAAGTTACTCATAACACGAACAAATTGTGTTACAAAGCGTCTTATTTGTCCATCATAAAAATGTTGCATTAATTATCTGCCTTTGGTTTAAGTACTTGTGATAACGCTTGGCGTTCATCGACTTCTTTATTGTTAATAGTATTTTTACTTGTGTTATTAACAAATGTACCAATTTGATTCTTAGCAGTATCACTGCTAGGTGTTTCAACTCTTACTGCATCTTCATATTTAACCCATCTATTACCATTGTAACGGAAAAGTCTATTTGGGAAGTAATCAGTTCTTAAAAAGAATTCACCGTCACTAGCCGCTTGTGGGAACTGAGATCCAAAACTGTATAAAGCACCATTTGGTGGAACTCCTTGTTCAGTAAGATAGCCAACATAAAAGTTTCCTTTTGCAGTCTTTAATGTTGGAGTACTTGAACCATCATCATTAATATTAACATTGCCTTTATCATCAGTTGGTACTACAAAGTATTGCTTTGTATCATATCCACTAATTACTGGTTGTGCAGGATCACCTGTAATATCTTCATTTGCTTGATTAAGAACTGCTTCGTTAATTTGCATCTCTTTATCATATGTAGAAAGTACGTCACGTATTGTTGATCCTGTTCCTTCGCCACTGTCTTTATCAAATATTTCTTTAAATTCTTGACTATCAAGTAATGGTTTACATTTTGCTCTTAATAAATGCGGATACCATGTTTGACTAAATCCTTCACTTGGACGGCTTACATCTTCTACTACATAAAAACGTTTAAGTGAAACAGCATAATCATTAAGTGCATATTCATCTTTTAAGTGTGGTAGTTCGAATACATCACCACTCATTAATTTACGCCCTAAATTTTCAACACTTGAATTCATATGAAATGTTATAAAAATAGTATCATTCTGTAAGAACATTCCAAATTGTGAAAGATCAAAGTCTAAATCTTGTACGTTGTAAATCCCGCGGATAACATAGACATCATCTGAATATTTTCTATCTCTGTTTTCTAAAAACAATAAATCTTGTATTTTTGTCTCGGGTATATCATTTGTTCCATAAGGCTGACTTGGCGTACTTTTATCAGCACCAGGGTCAACAGGACCCTCATACTTGTGTATGAATATGTCTGTACCGCCTACTTGAAAGGATTCGTTAACATTCCTGTCTATAAAGCGATAATCTGCGGATTTCTCCGGTTTATATAAACTGAGTCTGGGCATAGTAAATGTATTTATAGAATAAATATGTTTAACAGAGGAAACTTTATATGAGCAATGATTTAGAAAATAAGAAACAGGCACTCTTTAATTACGTTAGAACAATGCTCGGCGATGGTATGATCGACATCGAACTTGATCCTAACCATTATGAGGTAGCATTAGAAAAAGCACTTGGAAAACTTAGACAACGTAGTGAAAACGCTGTAGAAGAATCGTATGCTATATTAGAGTTTCAAGAGGATACTAACGATTATATTTTACCTAATGAAGTAATAGAAGTACGAGAACTTTTTAGACGATCAGTTGGTTCACGTTCAGGTGGCGGAGACGGTGGAACATTGTTCGAACCGTTTAACTTGGCCTATACAAATTCATATCTTATGAGTTCATCACAAATGGGCGGACTTGGTACGTATTATGCTTTTGCAGGATATCAAGAATTAGTTGGTAAAATGTTTGGGGCATTTATTAACTTTAAGTTTGATCCTGTTAGTAAAAAACTTACAATTATGCAACGTCCTAGATCAGACGAACAAGTATTAATGCAACTATATAATTTTCGTCCAGACTTTAATCTATTAAGTGATCCTTATGCTGGACAATGGCTTAAAGACTATACACTAGCAGTATGTAAATATATGCTAGGCGAAGCAAGAAGCAAATTTGCAACCATATCAACACCGCAAGGCGGAACTTCACTTAACGGCGATGCTCTCAAAGCAGATGCAATGGCCGACATGGAAAAATTGGAAATGGACTTGTTAAATCACGTAGATGGTTCTAAACCATTATCATTCGTGATTGGCTAAAAAACACTTGACTTTTCTACACAATGACTATACAATTTAGAGATACTTTTAATAAAGGATCTTTTATGATAATTGGTATTTGCGGACTTATAGGTTCAGGTAAAGGAACTGTTGCAGACTTTTTAGTTGAACAACAGGGATTTACAAAACTATCTTTTGCAGACAAACTTAAAGATGGCGTTGCCAGCGTATTTGGCTGGGATCGTGAAATGCTTGAAGGCAATACAACAGGATCACGCGAATGGCGTGAAAAAGTAGATCCTTATTGGAGTACTGAAACAGGAAGTCCTGTTACACCGAGATTAGTTTTACAACTATTTGGAACTGATTGTATGCGTAACGGATTCTACGATGGCATATGGGTTAGTTTAGTTAAAAAACAACTGCTTGATAATCCTACAGGTAAATTTGTTATTCCAGATGTACGTTTTGAAAATGAAGCAAACATGATTAAAAGTATTGGCGGAGAATTATGGCGTGCAAAGCGTGGCGATGATCCTGAGTGGTGGCCAATAGCACAAACACAACTGCGTCAACAAAATCAAAAAAAGAAAACAAACAGTATTGTTGTAGCACACAAAATGGAAGACCAGTACCCAGATGTACACATTTCAGAGTGGGCATGGTGTAATGTAGATTTTGATGCTACTATTGAAAATAATGGTACTGTTGAATTCCTTAAAAATCGGGTGTTAAATCACCTTGCTTCCAAGTAAATCCTTCTTTGTGTAATACACGTTGACAATTAGCACATACTGTTTTAAGATTATTATGTCGACAGTTTGTTAAATTACTATCAATATGATATACTGCAAATTGTTCTTCATGCTTACTTGTAAACCCACACTTGTCGCATTTACCTTTTTGTCTATAACCAAGTTGATGCCATAATGGAACTGTAGGTGTTCTACCCCTTGCACATTGTTCGCATTTACTTCTATAATAAGTCTTGCGAGCCTTCTTATAATTAACTGCACAGGGTCTGCGGTTGCATGATTTACATAAAGGCCTAGTCATATATGTATTTACCAGCCCTTTACCATACCTTTTTCGCTATATGTAATACCGCAAATTTGCCTAACGGGGCTAAATATGTTTAAGAACTTAATTTAAAGGAGTAACAAGATGGCACTTACATCACCAGGAGTTGAAGTTAGCGTAATAGACGAAAGTTTTTATACGCCAGCCGCGGCCGCAACGGTACCACTAATTATCGTAGCAACTGCCGCTAATAAGCCAAACGGCGCAGGTACAGGAACAGCACAAGGAACAATTAAATCTAATGCTGGTGATCCATACCTAATTACATCACAAAGAGAATTAACAGAAACGTTTGGTAATCCAACGTTTTATACAGATTCATCTAACAATCCATTACACGGCAATGAACTAAATGAATACGGACTACAAGCCGCATATTCATTCTTAGGTGTAGCAAATAGAGCATACATTGTAAGAGCAGACGCTGACTTAGGAGAACTTAAAGGTTCTGCATCAGCGCCATCAGGTACGCCATCAGATGGCACATATTGGTTAGATACAAACGATTCATTATTTGGTATGTTTGAATGGAACCGAGCAACACAAAAATTCACTAACAAGATTCCTTTAGTTCTTAACTCCGCTACACAACTTGTTAGTAATTTGTCTTCCGGTGATCCAAAACCAAGCGTAGGTGCAAAAGGTGATTACGCAATCGTAACTGCTAGAACATCAAACGATGCTTACTACAAAAATGCAGATAATGCATGGGTTAAGATAGGTTCAACAACTAGTGCAAACATTGCCGCTTTAACAAGTGGTGATTCAACTTTCACTTCAGATAGTTGGGCATCAAGTTGGCCAACAATACAAGGTACAACAGCAAATCCAACATTAGGAAATGGTCAAGGACTTGTAATTAACGGAACAAGTGTTACACTTTCAGGTACAACTGTTACTTCACTTGCAAACGCAATTAACGGTGCAAGTATAACAGGCGTTGGTGCAAAAGTTACAAGCACAGGTATTATAGAAATATACAGTGACGGAACTTCAACTTCAGATGGTACTACAGATGATGGTGCTATTGTTATTGAAGACGCAGTAGGAAGTACATTAAAAACTGATACTGGAATTACAGCAACTTATTATTCAGGTGCGGCTGTACAAATTTCAAAACACTCAAATGTTCCAACATGGAAGTCAAGTGATACTGTAACAGTAGCAGGAACTTCTAGAAGCGGTATTAAACCAAGCGGAAGTGTTTGGATGAAAACTACTTCACCGAACTTAGGTGCTAATCTTAAAGTTCAAGTTTGGAATAATAGTTTAGGTGTATGGTCAACAACAGTTGCTCCACTTTACAACACTAGAGAAGAAGCAGTAAACACAATTGATGCTACTGGTGGAACACTTATACCTGCAGGTACAGTATTTGCTCTTGCAAACATTACAGGCAGAGGAACATCAGAAGATAGTACAACAGGTGTTGAAAAACTTGTAAACTTTAAATTATATAGAAGAGTAACAAGTTCACCAACTAGCGTAACAGGTACTGAGCAAGGTGCAAATCCAGTTGTTGCAACAGGATACTTTGACATGGCAGAAACTGATAACGGTAGTAACGTTTTTCAAACTGCAAAACAAGTTACAGTTAGTGTAGCGACAGTTGAAGGAGTTGCGTCAGCAATTAGTGCGGCAGGCTTTGAACACATTACTGCAACAGTAAGTAATGGTTACCTTTCAATTAGTCATACATTAGGTGGCGAAATTAAAATTATAGACGCTGGCAGTATTTTAGCAAGTGCAGGTTACACAGCATGGGCACGTTCAGGTGCAGGTGTTGAAACAGGTACAGCAAATTACTATACAGCAGGTGCAGATGATAATCATTCACATATCATTAGTAACTGGAAACCACTTGTATACGAAGCAAGTGATAATGCTCCAACAGCAACTCCAGCAGATGGTACGTTATGGTATAACACTACACTAGACGAAGCAGACATTATGGTACATGATGGAAGCAAATGGGTAGGTTACTTAAACTACACACCATTAGCAGGTGCAACTGATCCTAAAGGACCTATTGTATCAGCAACTGCTCCATTAAAAACAGGTGGACAGTCAGATGCTAGTGATTTAGTTGAAGGCGATATTTGGATTTCAACTGCTGATGTTGACCTATACGGTGCAAAAGTTTACCGTTGGGATAATTCAGCAACTGAGTGGGTATTAATTGACGTAACAGATCAAACTACAGAAGATGGTATTCTTTTTGCAGATGCACGTTACGGTTCAAGTGGTGCAACAGGTGATACAGCGGCAACAATTACAACATTGTTAAGTTCAAACTACGTTGATCCAGATGCTCCAGATCCAGACTTATATCCAAGAGGTATGTTATTATGGAACACAAGACGTTCAGGATTTAATACTAAGAAATTTGTAGCAAATCATATTGATATTACAGCAAACAGTGGACTAAACAAACGCTTTAGCGATGAAGCAATGGCAAACTATAAAACTGCACGTTGGATTGGCTGGAACACAGTTAATGCAGATGGTTCAGGATTATTTGGTAGACATTCACAACGTCAAACTATTGTTGCAGGACTTAAGAGTGCAGTAGATGCAAATGAGTTACTACGTGATGAAGAAACACGTAACTTTACATTGTTAAGTGCTCCTGGATATCCAGAACTTGCAAGTAACTTAATTGGACTAAACGTAGATAGAGGCTTAACAGGATTTGTTGTTGCTGATACTCCGTTTAGATTAGCACCAAATGCAACTTCACTACAAAACTACGGTAATAATACAGCAGGCGCAAGTGCAGACGGAGAAGAAGGTTTAGTATCATATGATGAGTATATGGCGGCGTTTTATCCAGCAGGTTTAACAACTGATGTGACAGGTAAGAACATTGTTGTTCCGTCAAGTCACATGATGCTACGTACTATTGCAGTAAGTGATGCAGTATCGTTTCCATGGTTTGCTCCAGCAGGAACAAGACGTGGTGGAATTAGCAATGCATCAAGTGTAGGTTACATTGATAACGAAGGCGAATTTAACGCAGTTGCATTAAATGACGGTGTACGTCAAACAATGGCAGGAGTTAAAATTAACCCACTAACATTTATTACTGGTAGCGGATTAGTTAACTTTGGTCAACACACTAGAGCAAAGAACGCAAGTTCATTAGATAGAATTAACGTTGCAAGATTAGTTGCATACTTAAGACGTCAAATGACGCTACTTGCTAAACCGTTCATGTTTGAACCAAACGATAAGATTACACGTGATGAAATCAAACAAGCAACTGAAAGTTTATTACTTGAACTTGTAGGTCAAAGAGCACTTTATGACTTCCTCGTTGTATGTGATGATACTAACAACACATCTGCAAGAATTGATCGCAACGAGTTATACGTTGACGTAGCAATTGAACCAGTGAAGAGTGTGGAATTTATATACATTCCATTACGCTTAAAGAACACTGGCGAAATAGCAACTTTGGGCAATCAATAATGTGGATAAATAAAACTATACAAGGAGCAAATTAATGGCTATTTCAAGTTTAAGCAAATTTACAGTTCCGTTGGCGAGTGACCAATCAGCAAGTTCACAAGGCTTGTTGATGCCAAAACTCAAGTATCGCTTTAGAGTGAGCCTTGAAAATTTTGGTGCTGGTGCTCCTAACATAGAACTAACAAAACAGGTAATTGATGTTACAAGACCGAATGTAAACTTCGAATCAATTGCTATTGATGTTTACAACTCAAAAGTTTACTATGCTGGTAAACACACATGGCAACCGATTACAATCACATTACGTGATGATGTAAACAACGCTGTGAGTAAGAGTGCAGGTCAACAACTACAGAAACAATTCGATTTCTTTGAACAATCGAGTGCGGCTTCCGGAATAGATTACAAATTCAAAACTAGAATTGAAATCTTAGACGGTGGTAACGGTGCTAACACACCAACAGTACTTGAGACATTTGAATTAGTTGGTTGTTTTGTACAAGACATTAACTACAATCAGTTAACATACTCAGATTCAAATCCAGTTGACATTACTATGTCACTACAATACGATAACGCAATCCAAACTAATGGCGCTGGTCAGCCAAATGGTATTGGACAGGCAATCGGAAGAACAGTTAGAACTTTAGCAACAGGCTAATACCTAATTAGTAGTCAACAGAGTACAAAGGGCCGGGGTAAAACTCGGCTCTTTTTTTATGGCTAAATAATAATATGAGCAAAGTAACTAAATTTTTAGGTAGTGTAGTCGGAGGAATATTCGGTTCTGAAGGCGACATGAAAGATTATAAACATGCCGCAAGATTGTTTACAGACGATTACATGCGTCTTGCACCCAAGGTTGAATTTTTATATCATGTACATTTTGATATTAATAAGGCCGCGGCACGTAGTCCAGGTGGCCCAGTAGGTTGGTCAAAATCCGAACCAAACATTGAAGTAGGTATGCTAGTTAAAGCATGTCAGGTTCCAGGAGTAACACTTAACACTGAAACTAAAAATCAATACGGTAAGAAAACTAACATTCAAACACAAGCACAGTACACTCCAATTAATATAACATTCCATGATGATAATGTAAACTTAATTAGTGGTATGTGGCAACAATATTTTAAAAATTATTATGCTGATTCTGTATTTCCAGATGAGTTAAAAGTACAACCAACTTATAGCAGACCACCATATGGTGCAATGCCCGGTGGTGGTAGTCCTTATAGAACATCTCCCAAACAAAGCGGAAAAGTAGGGTTTGGTATTAACAGTGATTTTCCAGGACACTTCTTTAACAAAATTAGTATATACCAATTAAGTAGACATAACTTTTTTGAGTACACATTAATTAACCCAATAATTCAAAGTTGGCAAGGTCCGCAATTAAATTCTTCAAGCAGTCAGCCTGCTGAAAACCAAATGGTATTAATATACGAAGGTATCAAGTACGCTCAAGGTAGAGTAGGAAATGATAATCCAGATGGCTTTGCACAATTACATTATGATAAGTCTCCAAGTCCATTAAGTATTATGGGCGGAGGTAGTAACACACTATTTGGACAAAATGGTGTAGTTGCGGGTGGACTTGATGTGTTTGGTGATTTAATGGATCCAAATGTAATGAGCAATCCATTAGCATTAATAGGCACTGCAATTAAAGCAAAGAACACTTACGACAATGCTAAAACACTTACTAAAGCAGGAATTAAAAACGAAGTATCAAGTATTGCAACAGGTGCTATAACAAATACTATAGAAGATAGTGTTCAAATATTTGGACTTAATAAAGTAAATGATACTAAAGCAACACAAGTAACATTATCAGCACAAAACGGTGACACTAGCGTTGCTGACACTACAACTATTCAAAAGAAAGCAGATGCAGGTAATAATAGCGGAGAGGGTGGCACAGAAACTGGTGGCACATTAATGAACGGTAGAACAGCAGAAGAGACTATAAACCAAAGAGTAATCAATCCTAATACCGGAGAGCCAACAAGATGGCTCAATAACACAGATTATTATACGTGGATCAGGTCCGGTAAACCTGATACATGGATACCAGGCGGTGGCGGCGAACAATTGATCATTACTGTTGTTCCAATAGAAAACTAATAGGAAAAAATAATGAAAGAAACTTTTTCAAACTTACCATTAGATGTACAGATTAAAAAGAAAGATAGTAACGAAGATTCTATTTTATATTTTGATGCACTTAACAAGGCAGAACTACAATTTAAAGCCAGTGAAAGTGATGCGGCCATTGCATTCTTTTTAAAAAGAGGAATGGAAGAACCAGCGGCAAAAAGTGTTGCATTTATTTTTTTAAAACAATGTAAACTTGACGGAGTTAGTCCGTTTGAATTACTTGATCAATTAAGAAGTTTAGAAGTAACTCAATTAGATAATGTACTAGGTGAAATTTTGAATATCAATAGAATAAATGTTTCAGCACTAGGTACTGCAAAACTTGAAACAGGCGATAACCCGGCTAAGAGGAATATCATTGCATAATGGCACGATTAGGAAACTTCGCCCGTGGTAGGTACGAACTCAAGAACCCAGAAAAATATATAGGAACCAAAACTCCAACTTATAGATCAAGTTGGGAATGGCACTTTATGAAGATGTGCGATGATCATCCTGCTATTGCAAAATGGGCAAGTGAAAGTATCAAGATTCCTTACAGAAATCCCTTAGACGGTAAGTATACTATATATGTTCCAGACTTCTTTATTGTGTATGCAAACAGTAAAGGGAAAACTAAAGCGGAAGTGATTGAAATTAAACCAGAGAATCACACTGTTAAAGAGAGTGTTGGAAAGAGTGTTTATAACCAAACACAATATATTAAAAATAAAGCAAAATGGGAAGCGGCCGCGAAGTATTGTAAACAAAAAGGCATCCAATTTAGAGTAGTTACTGAAAAAGATTTATTCCACACTGGCAAAAGAAGATAAGTATTAATATGACAAAGAAATTAGAAGAATTGTTAGATCTACCAGAAGTTAAGAAAACTATGGAGCAGGTTGAAGCACCAAAAACCGTTGTTGAGATTAAAAAAGAAACTGACAACCTTGAGCGGAGTATAGCAGAATTTGATAAAATATCTGCCGCTTTACCCATGGTAAAAGGACTTGGAGAATTAGCAGATAAAGAACTAGATGATCTAGCAGAGAAAGCAAAACAAAGTTATGAAGATCTAATGGATTTGGGCATGAATGTTGAGTCCCGTTATGCGGGTAGAGTTTTTGAAACAGCAAGTAATATGCTTAAAAATGCTATTGATGCTAAAAGTCAAAAACTTGATAAAAAACTTAAAATGGTTGAATTACAACTTAAAAAAGCAAGTATTGATCAAAAACAAAGTGATAATACCGACACAGTTGATGCTGAGGGCTATGTAGTCATGGATCGCAACGCCATCTTAGATAAGATTTTAAATAATGATCAAGATAAATAAACGTAGTTAAAGGAGAATATGATGGCAGGCACATTTAAAAAACACCTAGCAGAATCAACAAAGCAATACGACTTTGTTATTAAAATTGCAGGCGTTTTAGATGAAAATTTTGAAGATAGTTTAGAGGTAGCATTAAAGAAATTTGATGTTGCAAATCTAACTGCAGGTAAGAAAACACCAATACAAAGTGTTCCATTAGACTTCCCTGAATTAACTAACACAGAAGTTACAGTATACGAAACAACAGTAAACTATCCAACTACACAACACGAACTTAGAACGTATCTATCAAGCGTACTTAATATGCAAGATGATATGATCCGTGTACGTAAACCAGGTGAACCAACAGAAGAATATCAAGCAGAACGTGATGAAGATAAGCCGTATGAAGATAAACTTTTAGATAGTGAATATAAAGATGCACCCAAAGTGGATAAAGATAAATTAGTTGCTACTGAAAAAGGTAAAGAGACGTTTTTACAACAGTTAGCAAAAGAACAAAAAGAGCGTCACAAGGGAGCAGAATAATGGCATCACGTGAAATGATCAATGTACTAGACCGTTTAAGAGATCTAGACAAAGTTAATCCTAATGTACATTCAGATGCATTAGAAAATACAGAGAAATTAAATCCTCCAGTCGAAGAGGCAAAAAAGAAGATGGTAAAGGATCCTAAAACAGGTAAGATGGTTCCAAGTTATGCTATCGACGGTAAAGGCAAAGACGATCTTAAAAAAGAAAATGTTAAAGAGTCAAGAAAGGCTCCGAAAGAAGTTAAAAAATTAATGGCAGGTAAAACATATACTTGCGAAGATTGTGGTTGTGAAATGCACAAGTGCGATAAAGATTGTGATTGCAAAAATGATTCACATGATGAATTAGGATCATATTGGAAAGACGAAAATGGTAATGGTATTCCAGATGTTGCAGAATCTGTTAATGAGTCAATTACTATTAGTGCTGACAGCGAATCAGACTTGCCAATGATTGCACAGATTATGAAACTTGCAGGAATGAGTACTGTAACCCCTGATATGATGCCAGGTGCAGATAATGTTCCGATGATGAAATCAGACGATGACATTAACGCTAACGACGATGACGATTGTGGTTGCGAAGATGACGATAATACAGACATGCCTTACAGCGAACAAGACCGTTTAGCACAATTAGCAGGTATTGAAAGAACACAAACTGAAGCAACATCTGATATGCAACCTGGACAAGGTGCATTAGATAAATTTAGAGAATTGCACAGAAAAGGTATTGGCTCAAATGATGACGAAGTTGTTTTGAAAGAGTTAATTGAAGCAATTAATGACGATTCTTTATTCGCAGATGAATTCACAGCACTTAGAGCGTTTACTAGTCCATCAGAGTTTGACGACTCAGAGATAGTGACAGCAGATGATGTTCCTGGAAATACTCCAGATGAAAAAATTGAGACACTTCTAAAAGCAATTGATGACGATTCATGGGTAGGAGGCTTTGCTGAAATGTTAATGAAAGATTTTAGCATGAGTGACGACGGTGACGAAGATACCGAAGAAGGCTTTGCTAACTCGATGGGCGACGAAAAAGAAGAACCTACATACAAAGGTTATGATCCAGACTATGCAAAAGATGCGGGTGCGGCAACAAGAAAAACTAAACAAGTACCAGCAAACAGTGGAGATAATCCTTTAGAATCAATTGAAGATAAACTAAGAACAGAGTACAAAACTTTTAAAGAAGAACTTTGGAAAGAATTATCTGATGGTAAAGAAAGCACAGACGAAGGCAGAGGCCGTGGTAAATTAATGGCCGGACGTGGACGTGGTAAAGTAATGGCCGGACGTGGACGTGGTAAAATGCCAAAAGAAAACGTGCAAACACAATACAAAGATGACATGTTCAAAAGCATGTCTGATGCAGGTGCTTATAATGGTGGTAAGACTGTTAAGACATCAAATAAAAAACCCGGGCTAAAAGGCAAAGAGTTAGACGCTCTTAGAAATAAGAATGTCGCAAAGATGGATGCTGAAGATAAAGCCGCTAGAAAAGCAAACAAAGATAGACTTGCTTCATATAAAAAGTAAACTTTAAATATAATAGATTCAATAGGCTCTCCGGAGCCTATTTTTTTCAGTAAATATTCATATGACAGACTGGGCAGAATATTTCCAAAAAATTAAACCTGTATGTCCGTGGAGTTTAGCGGCATGGAAAAAGAACGAAATCAAAATAATACAATGGGCTGGAGAATGGGAACACTTAGGTGATAACCAAGCCATTGTTTATACATTTAAAGATATTAATCGCAGACGACTAAAAAAACTTTGTAAACAGTTAAATGTAAGTTACGAATACGAATGGTTATGGAGTGAACCTAAGTACGGAAAGTTTGGAAGTCCTGTACCTATATTGATACAACAAGATAGACGTACCCTATTTGATTTACGGTTTGATACCGGTTATTATAACGAGTTAAAACCATAAAATACAATAAATATTTGTATGAAGACGGAGTACACTAACGCCTTCTACGATATTGTATCTGAGGCGAAAGAAACATACGGTTACGAACTTCCAGTTGAACTAGAGTCGTATATTGTTTTCCTTTTGGCGAGCCATATTGAAAAGCCAGACTTTTTACCACAACAAACATTTGCTGAATCATATTTAAAATTACAACGACCATATACACAGAATGCAAAGCAATTAGGTGATACATGTTTGTTTGTAACAGGCGTATTCCCTTCATACGGACATAATAAAGGTTTAGACATAACTTACTATAGTAACATAGGAAAAAGTAGTTATAGCATGGCTAGTGAATACTTAAACATTGACTTATTTGATAATTTAAGTACACATTTTGATTTATTACGTACTGTAATAGACACTAGCATCAATAAACGTAAAACCACTCCAATATTAAAGTAAATACTAGTATGGCACAAAACGCAAAAAGCCTTGACGGTGTACTTGTTAAAAAAGCACACACAAGGACTAGATATACAGAAAAAGAAGTTCAAGAACTAAGAGCATGTGCTCACCCAGACACAGGCGCTAAATTCTTTATGGATAATTTCTTTTATATTCAACATCCTACAAAAGGTAAGTTGAAGTTTGCACCTTTTGAGTTTCAAGAAAGACTTGTAGACTCATATCACAGTTATAGATTTAATATCAATATGCTACCTCGACAAACAGGTAAGTCAACGACAGCGGCTGGTTACTTGTTATGGTATGCAATGTTTAATCCAGATGTAACTGTTCTTATTGCCGCTCACAAATATGCAGGTGCTCAAGAAATTATGCATCGTGTTCGCTATGCTTACGAAGACTGTCCAGATCATATAAGATGCGGTGTAACTTCATACAACAAAGGATCAATGGAATTTGATAACGGCTCGCGAATAGTTTCACAAACCACAACAGACAACACTGGACGTGGTATGTCCATATCATTATTATATTGTGATGAGTTTGCGTTTGTTAATCCTACTATTGCCAAAGAGTTCTGGACTGCTATTTCTCCAACACTAGCAACAGGTGGTAAAGCAATTATTACTTCAACGCCTAACAGTGATGAAGATCAGTTTGCACTTATTTGGACAGAAGCATGTAAGCGTTTTGACGAACACGGTAATGATACTGAAGTTGGAATAAACGGCTTCTTTGCTTTTTCTGCACACTGGAGTGAACATCCTGACCGTGACGACGATTGGGCCGCAGAAGAAAAATCACGTATTGGCGAAGAACGTTTTAGACGTGAACACGAATGTGAATTTTTAATCTTTGACGAAACATTAATTAATAGTGTTAAACTTGCAGAACTTGAAGGTGCAGAACCTTTAAGAAAGTTTGGACAAACACGTTGGTATGAAGATATTAATCCTAACTTTACATATGTTGTAAGTTTAGATCCTAGTTTAGGTACAGGTGGTGACTATGCGGCAATACAAGTGTTTGAACTTCCAAGTTTTAAACAAGTAGCAGAATGGCAACATAATACTACACCGGTACAAGCACAAGTAAGAATACTTGCAGATATTAACAAAACTATCATGGAAGAAGGGCAACGTCGAGGGCAAAAACTTCCACAAGTATACTACAGTGTAGAAAACAACTCTATAGGAGAAGCAGTATTAGTGTCAATTTCTGACTATGGCGAAGAAAACATATATGGAATGTTTTTAAGTGAGCCTGCACGTAAAGGGCATGTACGTAAGTTTAGAAAAGGATTTAATACTACGCATAAAACAAAGATATCAGCATGTGCTAAATTTAAGCAACTACTTGAAAGCGGTCAACTTAAAATCAAATCCAAACCACTAATATCAGAACTAAAAGCATTTGTTGCACACGGTACTACATTTGGCGCCAAAACAGGCGAACATGACGATCTAGTAATGAGTACTATGCTTAATGTTCGTATGCAAAAGATACTCGCAGAATGGGATCCTGCTATATATGAGAAGATGCGTGATGCAGATCACGAATCTAGTGTAATGCCAATGCCTGTGTTTATTTCATTCTAGAAGCATAAATAACAGTATGACAGGATTAGACAGTATAGCAACACAGTTATTTGAAAAGATTCGTAGTCGTTTTCCAAAGATTGTAATGGGAGACGAAAATGGCGCACCTACATCAGATGAAGGAACAGCACGATTTTATGATTTTGATTGGGTTGTAAATGGTGAAAACCAAGGCGCCGTTAGTATTAGCATTAGTGAAGCAGAATCATTAAAAGTATATTACAGTCAAAACATGTTAGAAAATTTACCAGAGCCTATTGAAAACGAATGGTATAACTTTTTAAAAGAAATGCGTTTCTTTGCTAAAAAGCACATGATGGGTTTTGATACTAGAGATATAGCAAAATCAAATTTAGATAAACGAGATTATCAATACTTGGCAAACAAACAAGTTCAGGAGTCAACAATGTACGGAACAACTAAATCTAGTTATGAGGAACTAGACAAAACAAAACTCATTATTAGACATAAAAAAGAAATTACACCAGAACAGTCAGGTGCTAGAACTAGACATATTAGTTCTTTGTTTATTGAAAATGAATCAGGAGAACGTTTTAAATATCCTTTTGCTCATCTAGCAGGTGCTAGAGCAATGGCTAGACATGTTGCTAACAGTGGCGTCCCTCATGACGACTTTGGCAAACATATTATTGCAACTTCTGAAAACATTGCTAAACTTACTGCATTTAAAAGATTTGTAGGTAAAAAAGATTTTATGAATACAACCTCAAATGATATTATTGAAGGAAGTAATGTAGAACTTGATTATATGAGATCACATCTTAAAAAATTACAAGGTCAAGGATATTACGCACAATCAAAAGAAAACTTTATTCCTGTTGAAAGTACAGGCGAAGAATTGGGAGAAGACATTGTAAATGATCTTACCAATGCATTTACAATTCCGCAATTTAATGAAGAACTAAAAGACATGTTCCCGTTACTACATAGTATTCATCAAAAGCGTGTTGCTGAAACTACGGTTAGTTTAGATGATGTGTTAGACGAAAGTAATGACGACATTATCTTTAAGGGCAAACAAATTGACACAGACACTATCGAATACGATATGCAAGATCCTAGCGATTTACTCTTTGTATTAGATTCTGGTATGAAATACACAGACGGTACAGAAGTTGATGATGACGATTTAGAAGAATTAGATCAACTTCCTGCAATGATTGATTGGATTGCTGTAGACTACAATGACAGACTACACGACCAAGCAGACATGCAGAGAGATATGGAGCGTGAGCGTTTTGAAACCTCTAATACTCCTGAAGACGAATTTGAAGAATGGGCAGACTCTGTAATTGATGAAGCCTTAGACAAACAACGTATTGATATGTTAAACAAAATGATTAGCAAATCACTACCAGTAGGTCCTGATGCAACAAATGCAATAAACAGTCTCAAAGGTATTATTGAAGACGAAGGACTAATGAACGAACTAAAAAGTTTAGCAGAAAGCGACCCAGAGTCCTGTGCTAGACCCGCTATCTATCGTTATCTTAAACAAAACGATCCTGAGGCACTAGATGATCTAGACTTTGGTGATATGACTATGGAAGATGATGACGATACTACAGATGTAACTATTGATAAAGACGGTGCTATGAAATTAGCAGGCGACGACGAAGAGCCAAAAGATGAAAAAGCATCTACCGAAGATATCATTGAGTTTGTTCGCTCATTCTATGACACAGAAACTGGAGCGTTTCCAAAAGGTGAAACTGGTGTGGTTATTTCCGCTCGTAAGCGTTTTGGTGATTCCGTAGGGGATCTAGTTGAAAAGTTTGTATCTAAACTTACAGGTAACGAGGTACAAGTTGAAGACGATCAAGATGTAGAAGAAGGTAGCATTAAGTATATGCACAGTCTTAAAGCCAAAGGTCACAGCGACGAAGAAATAGCAAAAGAACTAAACATGTCCGCTGACGAAGTTAAACAGGCTTTGAGTAAAACTGTAGAAGATGAAGAAAAAGACAACAAAGGCTATACTGATAAAGAAATCAAAATGGCATTTGGTGTACTTAATGACAAACGATTCAAAGGTGGTAACTATACAGGTGCTGTTGAAGTAATTGAAAAGATTGCTAAAGGTTTATCCCAACATCCTAGTGTAGTTAAAGCATTACAGCGAACAAATGAAGACTTAGCCTACATTAAAGACAAATTGGCTAAATTAATTAGATAAAATCAGAATTATTAGTTGACTTTATAACAAAAGGTAACTATAATATAGATATGTTGTTAGAGAAACATATCGAAATGTTCGATAGTCGAACAACAGGCACATAAAGGCAAAACAAATAGGAGGCTTAAATTATGGCAACATTAGCAGAAATTCGTGCAAAATTACGCGAACAAGAGTCACGCACAGGTGGCAACAATAAACAAAGCGGCGGCGATAACGCAATTTACCCACATTGGAATATGGCAGAAGGTAGTGAAGTAGTACTTCGTTTTCTTCCTGACTCTGATCCTGAAGCAACTTTCTTTTGGAAAGAACGCTTAATGATCAAACTTCCTTTTGCAGGTATTAAAGGACAAACTGATTCACGTCCAGTGACAGTTAACGTTCCATGTATGGAAATGTATGGTGAAGCATGTCCAGTACTACAAGAAGTACGTGGCTGGTTCAAAGATCCTGCATTGGAGCAACAAGGTAGAAAATATTGGAAGAAACGTTCTTATATTTTCCAAGGCTTTGTAGCAGAAAATCCAATCAGTGAAGATACTACTCCAGAAAATCCAATTAGACGTTTTATTATTGGACCACAAATTTTCCAAATCATTAAGGGTGCATTAATGGATCCTGAGATGGAAGAACTACCTACAGATTATGTACGTGGTGTGGACTTTAGAATCAAGAAAACATCTAAAGGTGGATATGCTGATTATTCAACTTCGGCTTGGTCACGTAGAGAACGTGCTATTACTGAAGAAGAAAAAACAGCAATCGATGCACATGGATTGCATAACTTAAATGACTTTTTACCTAAAAAGCCATCTGACGTTGAAGTTAAAGTTATCCAGGAAATGTTTGAAGCATCGGTTGATGGTGAAGCATATGATCCAGAGCGTTTTGGGCAGTACTTTCGTGCTCCAGGCATGAGTGCTCCAACTGGTGATCCGAGCAAGGCAAAAGCGCCTGTAGCGGCACCGACAGCGACTCCTACTCCAGTAGCAGAACCAGTAGCATCTGCGGCTCCAGCACCAACTGCTGAAGCGGTGGCACCTACTGCAAGTGCAACAGAAGAAAAACCAAGTAGTGAACGTGCTAATGATATTTTAGCAATGATTCGCAACCGTCAATCGTAAGGAGTAATCATGGCGAAACCATTCGACGTTAGTAAATTTCGTAAGAACCTAACCAAGTCTATTACAGGATTAGGTACAGGTTTTAACGATCCGACTGACTGGGTTTCAACCGGCAATTACGCACTTAATCATCTTATCTCAGGGGACTTCCATAAAGGGATTCCTCTAGGTAAGGTGACGGTGTTTGCAGGTGAATCCGGCGCAGGTAAATCATACTTTGCAAGTGGTAACATTGTAAAGTCAGCACAAGATCAAGGTATCTTTGTAGTTCTAATTGACTCAGAGAATGCCCTTGATGAAAAGTGGCTACAAGCATTAGGTGTTGCTACAGACGAAGGCAAATTGCTTAGACTGTCAATATCAATGATTGATGATGTTGCTAAAACTATAAGTGAGTTTATGAAAGACTATAGAAACGATTATGATTCTGTAGACACAGAAGACAGACCTAAAGTATTGTTTGTTGTTGACTCACTAGGTATGTTATTAACACCAACAGATGTTGACCAGTTCCAAAAGGGTGATATGAAAGGTGATATGGGTAGAAAACCTAAGGCACTGACAGCCCTTGTACGTAACACAGTTAACATGTTTGGTAGTTATAATGTAGGTATGGTATGTACTAATCATACGTATGCATCGCAAGATATGTTTGATCCTGATGATAAAATCAGTGGAGGACAAGGCTTTGTGTATGCATCTTCAATTGTTGTAGCAATGAAAAAACTAAAACTAAAAGAAGATGCTGATGGCAAAAAGGTAACAGATGTACGTGGTATTAGAGCCGCATGTAAGGTAATGAAAACACGTTACGCAAAACCTTTTGAAGGTGTACAAGTAAAGATCCCTTATGAAACAGGAATGGATCCTTACAGTGGACTAGTAGACTTGTTTGAAAAACAAGGACTTCTAACACAACAAGGTAACAGACTCAAGTTCGTTAACAGTAAAAACGAGGAAATTTTACACTACCGTAAAGATTGGACTGGTGAAAAATTACAACTCGTAATGAATGACTTTTCTAAAATTAGACATAAGTACGAAGAAGCAGACACATCTGTAGAAGATGAAGTTGTAGAATCAGAAAATGTTAATGTTGAGGGAAAAATAAGTGATGGAAATGAGTGAAGACCAACTAATAGATCTTTGGGATATCTTTTCGGAGTATGTCCCAAAGACCAATAAAGAACAATTAGCAACGCAATACGTTAAGTGGTGTCAAGATAACGGTGTCAACGAAGATACACTTTATGCCGTAGGTGCTGAAGATCCATACTTAGGTGAAGCAGTAAATGATGTACAAGGTGAAAAGTATAAGGACGAAGATAGTGATAATTGGGACGAAGACCCGTATAGCAGTGATGATGATGAGTGGAACTAAATGAATTGGTATTCTAGAATTACTCAAGATATTGCAAACATACCTCCGGCTATTCTATGGTATGAAGGCGAACTTGAAGATGCACGTAAGCAAACAAAGTTGTTTGGCAATTTAGAAAAGCAGGCCGCAAACCTACCAGGAATTGTTGAAGAACGTTTTGGACAATTACAAGAGATTGAGGCAGTACTAGAATACCTAAATATAGAACTACGTAGAACTAGATCAAGGTTTTTTAAACAATATTTAGAAAACTATCAAAGAGCATTAAGCAGTCGTGACGTTGAAAAATACGTTGACGGTGAAGCAGATGTAGTAGACTTTGAAAAGATCATTAACGAGTTTGCTCTACTACGTAACAAGTGGTTAGGAGTAATGAAAGGTATTGACATGAAACAATGGCAAATTACTAATATTGTTAAACTACGTGTAGCAGGTATGGAAGACGCTTCCGTATAATATATCATTTTACGCTTATATTAAAAGGCTCTTCGGAGTCTTTTTTTATGACTATTCAAAAAAAATTACACAATAATATACGCACATAAATAGTACTATGAAGCAGAAAACAATAGTACTAGTAACAGGCGGATTTGATCCTATACACAGTGGACATTTAGCCTACTTAGAAGAAGCAAAGAAGTTAGGCGACGAACTTTGGGTAGGACTAAACTCAGATGATTGGCTAACACGCAAGAAAGGGCGACCTTTTATGCCACTTGAAGAACGTGTTGAAATTACAAAAAGATTTTATATGGTAGACTATGTTATTGACTTTGATGACAGTGACGATAGTGCATGTGGAGCAATCTTCAAAACAAAACAATTAAACGCATTAGGTGATAAAATTATATTTGCTAACGGCGGAGATCGAACATGGAAAAACATTCCTGAAATGCTTACATATGGAGATGATCCTACCGTTGAGTTTAAGTTTGGTATTGGTGGCGAAAATAAAAAGAATTCAAGTAGTTGGATATTAGAAGAATGGAAACATCCTAAAGTTGAACGTACATGGGGTTGGTATAGAGATTTATATACAATTGGCAAAACTGTAAAAGTTAAAGAACTTGTTATTGCACCTGGACAAAAACTGTCAATGCAGAAGCATTTTAAACGTGCTGAGATGTGGTATGTACTTAAAGGCTGTTGTAAAGTTCAAACAGAATTTAACGGTCATGTAAGTGATGTTACATTACCACACTTAACAAAAGGTTACGACATTGACAAGGAAGTTTGGCACCAAGGGTACAATCCTTTCCAAGAACCGTGTCATATACTAGAAGTTCAATACGGAGAATTATGCGTTGAAGAAGATATTGAACGCAGAGAGGAATAATAATGAATACAGTATACATTGGATATGACAGCAGAGAAAAAATTGCTAGTGATGTTTGTGAGCATAGTTTACGTCACACTACAGAAGAACCTATTGATATAAAATATCTTAAATTACCTGAACTTAAACGCAGTGGTGTTTACACTAGAGAAACAGACGCATTAGGGTCTACTGAATTTACATTTAGCAGGTTTTTAATTCCACATCTACAAGGTTATAAAGGTTGGGCATTATTTTGTGATTGCGATTTTCTTTGGTTAGATGATGTAGATAAACTACTACAACAAAGAGATGACAAGTATGCTGTTATGTGTGTTCATCATGACTATACTCCTAAAGATGGTTCGGATAAGATGGACGGTAAAACACAGCATTTATATCCACGCAAGAATTGGAGTTCAATGGTATTGTGGAACTGCGGACATCCGAGCAATCAGCAAGTCATACCTAGTATGGTAAACAAAGAAACAGGAAAATTTATGCATCGTTTTAGTTGGTTAAAAGATGAAGAGATTGGCGAAGTTAGCCATGAATGGAATTGGTTAGAAGGTTGGTATAAAGAACCAAAAGATGGTAAACCAAAAGCAATTCATTTTACAGAAGGTGGACCTTGGTTTAAAGGAAAACAAGATGTAGACTATGCTAACTTATGGATTGAAACTGCAAACAAAACAGGTACAGAATGGTCTCCCTTGTAGGAATTAAAGGCTCAGTAAAATCATTACAAGTTTGTCTAACAAAAGGATTAGTACGTCACGGTGATAGTTTTCAGATAGTTGACAACATTGATGTACCGCACAACGCTGATGCTTACATACAAACAAATTTATTAAAACCAAAAATTGACAATGGCTGGCAAGGACCTATGTACCGTTTCATACGTGATAGTGGTAAGCCATTTCTAGTTAATGAAAGTTCTTGTTTTAGAAGACATTTAGGTTGGACTAGACTAGGTTGGACAAGTTATAAGTGGACTGAAGGAAACTTTGGTAATGAAAATAGTCCACCAGATCGTTGGAATAAATTTCAAAAAGAAAGTGGTGTAGAATTAAAAGACTGGAAAAGTCGTGGTGATAAAATCATTATTATGGGACAAAAAGAAGGTGATAGTAGCCTTTTAAATTTGTACAAAGATTACAACAGTTTTTACGATTGGGTAGAATACATTATAATAGAGATTAAAAAGCATACGGATCGTCCAATACTTTTAAGACCTCATCCTAGAAATTTAAGTCGAGGAACAAAGATGTCGCTTAGACTTAAAAAAAGATATCCAGGATTAGATATAAGTGTAAGTGAAAATGTAGATTCATTGCATAGTTACTTGCCAGACGAGAATAACAACTGTACAGCAGACGGCCTATATCGAGACCTCAACGATGCACATTGCGTAATTACATATAATAGTTTAAGTTCAGTAGAATCAATATGTGAAGGTGTTCCAACTTTTGCATTTGAAGATGGTAGTATGATTTGGCCTATAAGACAACAAGGTTTAGAAAATATAGAAAATTTAAACTACGATATAGATAGAACACAATGGTGTAATGACATTGCATACACTCAATGGACACAAAGAGAACATGCAAAAGGCGAAAGTTGGGCACACCTAAAACCGTTAGTATTTGGAGATAACAATGCGTAAATTTGCTTGTATAACAACATTTAATAAAGACTACTACGACTCAATGGCAAACAAAATGGTAGAAACCTATCTACAGTTTTGGCCTAGTGATATCCCATTGTATTGCTACACTGAAGATATGAAACTACCTTTAAGTTCACCTAAACTTAAAGAACTAGATGTATACGAAGCATGTGGTGAACCTTTAAAAGAATATTTAGATTATATTGGAACACACTTTAGTAGAGGCTTTGCTTACAAAGCATTTAGTTGGGTACATGCTTGTAGAAATATTGATGCAGACACAATTATATACTTAGATGCAGACAGTGTTACTTACAGAGATATAACACAAGAGTGGTTAGAGCAACAGTGTCCTATAGATAATATTGCGGCGTACATGGGTGTAACAATGAATAAAGGCAAGTATGCTGGTACTAATATACAACATGCTGATACAGGTATATATTGGTTTAACACAAAACACAACTATGCTGAAACGTTTGTAAACAGATACGAAGACATATATCTATCACGTAGTGTTAATGATAGAAGTAGATTTCCTAAACCAAATGATGCATATGTATTTGCTGATTGTGTAATTGATGCAATAAGCAACGGAGTAAAAGTAGTTGACTTTCACCCACAACGTACTGCACACAGTCCACTTAAAGAAACTGTACTAGGCAAATATTTTAGACACTTTAAAGGTGCGAGAAAGAAAGATCCTAAGATGGATCAGTATATTGAAAAAATTACTACAGGTGCAGAACGTAAAGATCTTGACAAACAAGAAAAGAAAAATAAAAAACACGGCAAACTAAAAGAGTTAGAAAATAATTTTAGGACATGGAAGAAATGAAGTTTAGATTACCTTACAGCGAAAGGCATCATTGCCAATCAGACGAAGATGGTATAATTTTACATTTAGTAAAAGCACTCAAGAAGCCAACTAAACGATGTGTAGAAATCGGCTGGGGCAGTGATGTAAAAAGTCCAACAGGTATATCAATAAATTGCACACAAAATTTAGTACAAAATCACAAGTATATGTGTACAGCATTTGATATGAAACGACAAATCAATCTGCATAAGAATGTTACTTTCCACAGAGGACGTATTACTCCTGATAAATGTAAAGAAATTATACAAGTATTTGACAAGGATGTAGATGTGTTTAGTTTAGATATTGACAGTTACGATTACGAAGTTATGACTAACTTAATTAATTTAAACTTTCGTCCTAGTATTATTTGTGCAGAGATTAATAGAAAGTTTAGTTACGATGCTGTAGGATCATTTCCTTTTATTGAAGATTGTGATCACTATAGTAAAACAATATGGCACGGTGTAAGTTATAAAAAATACAGAAACTATTTTGAAAGTATAGGATATAAATTTTTTAGTATTAGCAGTAATAGTGTAAACATATTTTTTTATGATCCTAATAGAGTTGACGAAAGTTTATTATCAACAGAACGTTTAGAAAAGAACAACAGTTATGCAGACTTGTTAGATGAATTTAAACAACGTATGTCAGAACATGTATATTGGAAAGATTATCAAAATGATATTTTTAAGTAAAAACGGCACAGACGAATACGTTAATATGTTTGCAGAAGGTTGTAATGCTAAACCTACATCGGATAAAACGTTTGATTACGATACAACTGCACCACACCCGATAGTGCTACGTGGTATACTAAAACATAAAATTATGAAAAAGTGTTGGGAAGATAAAAGAGATTTTTACTATATGGATAGTGGATACCTAGGTAATTACAAATCTCCTATCAACCCTAATGGTTGGAAATGGTTTCATAGGATAGTAAAGAATGATCTACAACACAACACTATAATTGATAGACCTAGTGATAGATGGGAAAAATTACAATACAAGATTCCAAAATGGAAAAAAGACGGACGTAATATTCTTGTTGTTATGCCAAGTGAGAAACCTGCAAAGTTCTATAATATTGATATGAACGAATGGCGTGAGCAAACAATTAGTAAAATAAAAGAACACACTGATCGTCCTATAGTTGTACGTGAAAAAGCAAGTCGTCCAGAACGTATTATTAAAACTATATATGACGAATTAGATAATGCACATGCTGTTGTTACACTACAAAGTATTGCGGCAACTGAAGCAGTATTATATGGAGTACCTGCTTTTGGACTTGCACCCAATGCTAGTACCCCTGTAGCATCTAATGATATAACTAAAATTGAAACACCATACTATCCAGATAGCGATTTAGTTCATAAATGGGCATGTCATCTAGCATACGGACAGTATCATATACAAGAACTATACGACGGAACAGCAAGGAGAGCATTGAATGAAAATTAAAGTCTACATGTTAACAGGACAAAACAACGGCGAAAAAGATGTATTACGTGCATACTATCGTGGCCTTGTTACGCACTTTTCGCAAAGTGTAAAAGTAAAAGAAGAACTAACAGAATTCAATATGCAAAAGTATATTAAAGAAATCCGTAAAATTGGTGTAGATATTAGTTTAGATTACGGCGAAGTTGCAGATGAAACAGCAGACGTTGGTATTATATTTGGTAGTGCAAAAGAAAGAGAAAATTTACATCATCGTGTAAGAAACAGTGTAATTGAAAAATGTAAAAATTATATTGTACTTGAAACTCCTTTACTTGCTAGAAGTATTGTAAAGCAAAGTAATCACGATATGTATAGAATTGGACTTAACGGATTTTTAAGTGGTGCTGGAGAGTTTAATAACGAAAATTCAAACAGTGACAGACTTAGTAAATTTGGAGACTTATACATTAGATGGAAAGGCTGGATTAATAACAAAGACGGTAATATTTTAATACTTACACAGTTGCCCGGCGATGCTAGTCTACGTGGATCTGATCATGGTGAGTGGTTATTAGATACAATAGAAGAACTTAGAAGTATTACAAAACGTGAAATAAGAGTTAGATTTCATCCTGCAATGAGTGAAAAAGGACACGAAAACTTTTTTGGCGATATAGGAAAAATAGTATTTAAAAACTATCCTAATGTAATATGGAGTGACGGAATTGCAAGAACATTACAACAAGATTTAAAAGAAGCAAAAACTTGTATTACTTATAGTAGTGGTAGTGCTATTGATGCTATTGCATATGGTATTCCGACTATTGCAGTAGATGAAGGAAACTTTGCATATCATGTATCTAGCAAACAGTTAGAAGCAGTTGAAAATCCTGCACTTGCAAGTAGTGAAGACATTCAACAATGGTTTAATGATCTTTCATATTGTCAATGGGACAGAGCAGAAATGGCACAAGGTAGAGCATGGACACATATATGGCCAAAAATTGTTGACCTTTGTGGTATGCCTGAGCCAACAGAATGAAAGTAGTAAGTTACCTAAAAGGTATACCTGGTAGTAATAAGAATCCAGAAAAGCCAGAAGTTCTTAAACGTTTCGTACAAGGTGTACAAGTACACGGTGATGTAGGTATAGCACACGACGGTCTTTACACACCTAGTGATGTTGCAGTATTACAAGGATATGTACATGAAGATAGTCCACATACTCCGCACTTACAATTACGCAAACAAGTATTAGATGAACAAGCAAAGCGTAATCGTAAAACTATTATTGTAGACAGTAATTTATTTCTATACTTAGATAAACAAAATACTAAACGCTATTTGCGTTATAGTATGGATGGTGTATTTCCTACTACAGGAAATTATTTTTCAGATAATCCTGATCCAAAGCGTTGGATTAAAGTTAGTCAAGACTTAGGTATACGTACAAGACAATGGAGAACACAAGGTAATCATATTTTAATTTGTTTGCAACGTAATGGCGGTTGGTCAATGAAGGGGTTAGATAACCAAGACTGGGCAAGAGATGTTATAACTCGTATTAGACAGTTTAGTGATCGTCCAATTATTATTAGAGGACATCCGGGTGATCGTAGAGCAGGAAAGTATTTAAATCCAAAAGAAAAAGCATATAAACTACACGGTCTTGATAACGTACATATAAGTGATCGTCTTAATAGAAGTTTACAAATGGACTTAAACAATGCTTGGTGTACAGTAGTTTATAATAGTTCTCCGGCAGTTGCAAGTGCGATAGAAGGAATACCTGTATTTGTAGATGATCCTATTGATTGCCAAGCACAAGATGTTTGTAATAGTGATATTGCAAATATTGAAATGCCAGACGTATTTGATAGAGAATTATGGTTACAAAAGTTAAGTATGTGTCATTGGAACTTTGATGAACTAACATCAGGCGAAGCATGGGAACATATGAGGAAATACGTATAATGGATTCAACAGATTATAACATTGAAAAGTTTCATCGTGCTATGGTCGTAGAATCAAAGTATCCTGAACTACATTGGAAAGGTGATGCAAGATTTAGTAATTTAGATAATGCACTTGCACACATTAACACTAATGGACTTGTGTTAGAATTTGGAGTTAGTAGAGGAACTACAATAAATCATATTGCAAAAGCATTACCCGATCAAACTATATACGGCTTTGATAGTTTTGAAGGACTACCTGAAGAGTGGCAACTTAATAAAAAGAAAACAATTGAAGCAGGACACTTTGGTAGACCTGATGGAAAGAAGAAGTTTCCAAAAGTAAAAAAGAATGTTGAACTAATTCAAGGTTGGTTTGATACATCATTACCTGCTTTTATAGAATCAAATAACTTTGATAATATAAGTTTTTTACATGTAGACAGTGACTTATATAGTAGTGCTAAAACAATACTTGATTGCTTAAATTCAAAAATAAACAAAGGTACAGTAATAGTGTTTGATGAATTTTATCCATGGACAAATAAAAAATGGTTCACTACTTGGAAAGAGCATGAATACAAAGCACTAGGCCAATGGATTAAAAAATATAATAGATCGTTTGATATCTTATCTAGAAGCAATCACTGTCAAACTAGTATTATTGTAACAAACTAGTCTCGAACAAAAAACAATCCGTGAGTCTTAACAAAAGGTTTGTGTGCAAATTTTCCTGTAAGATTTAATGTAGTAACTTCTCTAATCATTCTTGTCATGTTAGCATCATGGCTAAATCCGTAATTTTTAAATACGCCTATCCAATATGATTCTGGTTTTATGTTAACGTGATGATGTCCATTCTTTTCACTAAATGTACAAACAACAAACTTACCACGTTGAAAGTCTTTCATATAGTTGTCTTGATACTTTTCCCAAACATGTTCTAAAAACTCTACTGACCATATTAAGTCTACCTCAACATCCAATGAACTTGGACCTGTTTCGTAATCGTGTATTGTTACAAACTTAGATACTTTTTTAGAACGCTTGACTTCAAAGTCTCCATCAATTCCGTATGCTTTTAAACCTTTACTTCTAGCAAGTGCTACCATCCCTCCGGGACCACACCCAATGTCTAACATTGATTTAACTTGTAAAGTTTCTATACAATGATCTAATGATCCTTCGTCTAAGTGTGTTCTATTTTTGTGTCCACCTAGATGTTCGGGTAAATTCATTTTATAACTCCTTCTGCAAGTTTATCAACAATACTACTATCTAAAAATCGTACTGCTTGTTTACGTTTATTGCGTTTACATTTTGTATCTATTTGCCATACATTATCTATTTCATCAACTGCTTCTGCTACACCTTTAATAATATAATCATCAAAAATAACAACTGGAGTTTCACTTAACATAGAATAATCATGCTTTACAATTTCGTAATTATGCCCGCCATCAATAAAAGCAAAGTCATATTTTTGTGGTGTGTTTAAAATTTTAGTACTATCGCCTTTGTGTAATACATAGTTAAATCTTGTAGGATATTTTTCACGTACTGATTGTAACTTCGCAGTAGCAATACTTAATCTACCAGTTCCTTTGCCATTGTGTCCAATCTTATGTGTTTCATCGTTTGCATCTTCAAACAAATCGTAACCTGTGTAGTTAACATCTATGCCTAGTTCTAAAAGATACTCGCACATCTGTTTTGCACTCTTACCATCGTGTGTTCCTATTTCACATATTGATGCAGGCCTTACTACATCAAATATTCTATAAAAATTATCTATTAATGGGCTCTTCATTTCTACTCCTTGAATATTGCAAGTTTATGTTGCTTACCTACTTCAGGTAACTTAGGCAATTCTGCCGCACGTAAACCTGTTGAATCTAATACAGTATCCCAATCCATTAATGGAATATTTTCATTTTGTATTACTTCGTTTACTAATTTTTTAACATCGTCTTGATAGTAATCATCAAACACAAGTACTGTGCTATCGCTTACCATATTGTAATCATGTTTAACTGTTTCATATGAATGTCCGCCGTCTATAAAGACAAAATCAAACTTTGTTTTTGTAAGTGTTTCGTTTGTAAACCCTTGTACAAGATTGTACTTAAATTTTGAATTACGACTACGTACTTTATTAAATCCTTTTTCGGCGACCCATTGTCGTCCAGGTCCTTTACCATTAAATTCGTTACGTTGAAAGTCTTCGTCGGTGTCTAAATCAAATATATCATATCCTGTGTAACTTATATTGTTAGCATGTTGTAAACAATACTTACAAAACTCAACACCAGTACGTCCGTCGTGTGTTCCTATTTCTCCTATAGTTACAGGCTTGTACTTGTCAAATATTTGATAGAAAGCCTCTAAATAAGGTTGCTTCATCTTACGCTCTTCCAGTAATCCTCATGTCTTTGGACTTTTAAATCTTTGCGTTTGCTTTGACCTTTGCGTTTGCGATCATCGCCTTTCATGTGATCAAAAAATTGTCCTAGTTCACTATTGATAAGTGGATGTCCTTCACCTTGTATTCCGCTTGATATATCTTTGTTTGTTACATTATATGTAGTTTCATGCCAACGTCTAACTACATCATAAATGTAACTGTCGTGCCATTCTTTTTCTTTAAAGATACCGTTTTCAGCATCGTCATACATACGTTGAAATTCATCTATAAACTTATCACAGTGTTCATGATTTAAGTTTAGTGTGTACCAACCACACTCAGTATACTTTGGCCCTCTACCTAAAAAGCAAGTAAACACATGGTCAGGAATAAACTTTTCTAAGAAGGTTAACGGCATTGGAGTATGTACATAACTGTCTGCATCCATCCACAATAGTACATCTATACCATCCTTTTTTGCTCGCCTTGCGGCATCACACACTGCATAAACTTTATTACAAAACTTAATAGCGTCCCACTTAAATGCTTTTTTAGCATCTAGTCTTTTACCATCTGGGCCTTGACCTGTTGCTCTAGGGTCTCCAATATACTTCTTTTTAAATTCTACCATAGCAGGCAAAGTTTTCTCGTGATCTAATATATTAATAACTCTTTTTGTTTTACGGTTTATTGGTAAGCATCTTTCTGCATAGATGTACAAATCAATCTCTTGAGGCATTCGATCATCAAAACTATTGATCATTCGTTGACCATACAGTTGTAAACCTTTTTGATTAAAGGTTGTTAATACAGCAAATTTGCGTGACATATATAAACTCCATAAATAACATTATATACGTATATTTAGTTTAATGGAAAAGGTGGCAAATGATCTTCGGAATGTTTAACGAGTTTGGTGCAATGAATTCAGGGCCTGTGTTTGGTGCTTTTCAAACCAGTCTTGATAAAGCAGGTGTACCATGGACTAAGAATATCAACATGTGTAATGTTGCTGTTATATGGTCAGTGTTGTGGAATGGTCGTATGGCTAGAAACAAAGAAGTATGGGATCATTGTAAAGCAAATAACAAACCTATAATTGTATTAGAAGTTGGTGGGCTACAACGCAATCAAAGTTGGAAAGTTGCTATTGACGGTATTAACAGAGAAGCATACTTTGGAGAAGAATCTAACAGTAGTGTTAACAACTGGTTGAGAAATGCTAGTAAGTTTAGACAAAAGAAGTTTGACTTAGACTTACAACCGTGGAGAGAAACAGCAAATAACAAATACATATTGATATGCACACAACACAACAAAAGTCATCAATGGCGATCTATGCCTCCAGTTGACCAATGGCTAGAAGAACAGATTAAACAAATAAGAAAACATACTAATAGAGATATAAAGATAAGACCACACCCTCGTAGTCCAGTTGATCCTAGTACTATTCGACAACTTAATTTCAATTACAAAAATGTAGATTTACAGTATCCAAAACGATACCAACAAACGTATGACGAATTTGATTTCGATGCGGCGTTAGACGGTGCTCATTGTGTTATTAGTCATAGTAGCAATCCGGGACTTCAAGCAGTTGTAGCAGGTGTTCCTGTATTTGTAGGAAAAGAAAGTTTAGCATATGATGTGTCAAATAAAGACTATAGTAGGATTGAAAGTCTACATAAACCTGATCGATTAATTTGGTTTAATAACTTACTATACACTGAATATTTTATTGACGAAATAGCAGACGGCTTGCCATTGGTAAGATTACTTCCTAGATTAGAGAAATTAGTTCTTGCTCAAAACACATAATTGTGCTATAATACTTACATAACTTAAGGAATAGAATGAATATGGGTGAATCTTTACCAGCCGCCGATCAGAATATCGAAGAATGTATTATGTATCTTTCTGGAGAAGGTAATTACATCTTTGGAGACGAAGTATCTATTGATCAATATGATTATGCTATTGTAAAAAGTTTAGGTAAGCAATTAGGTTCAGGTAGTCCGTTTACACAAAAGCAAAGTCATATCGGACTGCGTATTGTTAACAAATACAGTTCGTTATTAGCACGTACTGGATTTGATCCAAAAGCAATACTTGATAAGCAAACATTCAAATGGCCTTTTAGAACTATTGATAGAACTAAAAGTTTATATATCGACGGAGAACAGATTGTACTAAAGAGCCCATTCATTGCTGACATTGTAAACAAAGTTAAGAAAAGAAGAACGCCTAGTTACTACAAAGGAATGTATCAAGCAGAATCCAAAGAATGGGCATTTGATTATAATGAACCTAATGTTGAATTTATGGTTAATCTAATTAAAGGAATGAACTTTAATATAGATCAAAAAATAAAAGATGATTATGAAAGTATTATTGAACTTAAAAAGAATGCTTTAGATCATTATCCTATGTTAACTAAAGAAACAAATGGATATGTTTATAACAATAATGTAATTGAAGTAAATGATCCAAGACGTGCAGTAATACAATCGAAGTTACTAGGGTGTAATGTGTTTGACGATAGTGTCGTTGACAGTATGAAACCCAAGAAACCTTTGGATAAAATGTTACTAGGAGATAGTCAAAAATGGTTTATTAATTCAAATTTAATACCCTATTTGGATATATTTTCATTGCTTAATACTGTAGATCAGTGTATAATTATGTGTAGTAGTAGTAATATAGAACAGTTACAAACTGTTGTAGACAACTTATTTGATAATGGTTATACAGGCGATGACGTTTGTGTTATGTTTAGGTTTACTAAAAACAAGGATTATTTTGAAGGTAATAAATTTATTAAGAACAAGGGTGTAAACTCCTTTGCTCCTAATAAGAAAATTTTTATTATTAACGAAAAGATTCCTAAGCCGTTGTTAAGTAATGATATTGATCCGCAATTAGTTTTTAGTTTGCTTCCTACACAACCTAGCCATTACAAAACACAGGCGTGGTTAGAAAGCAAACCTAACGTTATATATTATACTAGTTCCAAACCAAGTGGAGTAGACAACTGTGCCGACATGTAAATTAATAATTAAAGACGAAGTAAACGTTAAGTTTGAAGGACTTGATTTGGAAATGCGTAAGGCATTAACTAACAAGTTCAAGTATGACATTCCGTATGCTCGTTACCTACCAGCATTTAAACTAGGACGCTGGGATGGCAAAGTTAGTTTCTTTGGACTAGGCGGAACTACATATGTTAGTATGCTTGAAGATGCATTGCCTTTGTTAGAACAAAAAGGATGGTATGTTGAAGTTGAAGATCACCGAGACCCTACACAATTAAACTTTACAAACATCACAGAAGACTATTGGAAAGAGGAAGGTACAGTATGGCCAAAAGGACATGTAGCAGAAGGACAACCAATTGTACTACGTGATTATCAAGTAGAGGTTATCAACAACTTTATTAGCAATCCACAAAGTTTACAAGAAGTTGCAACAGGTGCAGGTAAAACTATTATCACTGCAACATTAAGTAAGATGTGTGAGCCGTATGGTAACAGTATTATTATTGTACCTAACAAGTCACTTGTTACACAAACAGAAGAAGATTATATTAACTGTGGATTAGATGTAGGTGTATACTTTGGTGATAGAAAAGAACTAGGACATAAGCATACTATTATTACATGGCAAAGTCTTAATGTATTAGACAAGAAGTCAAAGAACCATGAAGCAAAACTTACACTAACAGAATTTTTAGAAGACGTAAGATGTGTTATTGTTGACGAAGTACACCAAGCAAAAGCAGAAGTTCTTAAGAACTTGCTTACACAAAACTTTGCACATGTTCCTATACGTTGGGGACTAACGGGTACAATACCTAAAGAACAGTTTGAGTTTCAAGGTATTAAAGCAGGACTAGGCGAAGTTATTGGTAGCATTAGTGCCAAGTCATTACAAGACAAAGGTGTGTTAGCACAGTGCCACGTGAATGTTGTACAAACAGATGACACACAAGTATTTGGTAACTATCAAGAAGAATTAAAATATTTGGTTACTAGTGAGCATCGAATTGATTGGATGGCAAAACTATTAGACAAAGTAAAAGACTCCGGCAATACATTAATTTTAGTTGACCGTATTTCAGCAGGCAAAATGCTAGAAGAAAGACTAGAAGGTTCCGTGTTTGTGTCAGGAGAAACTAAAGGAACCGACAGAAAGGAACATTATGATTCCATTAAAGATAGTACCAATAAAATTATTATTGCTACTTATGGAGTTGCCGCGGTTGGTATTAATATCCCTCGCATTTTTAACTTGGTTCTCATTGAGCCTGGTAAGTCTTTTGTTCGCGTTATTCAGTCTATTGGCAGAGGCGTTAGAAAGGCAGAAGACAAAGATTTCGTGCAAATATGGGATATAACAAGCAGATGTAAATTTGCGAAGCGACACTTAACACAAAGAAAAAAATATTATAAAGAAGCAAACTATCCTTTTACAATTGAAAAGATAGCCATTGACTAGGAGAACAAATGCAAATATTAACATTAGAAAATGAACACTTCGATCTACAAACACTACCTAAAGAGATAGATAAAGATATACGTTACAGTGTATTAGATAATTCAGATCCAAAAGATCCCGATTACTTTTTTGTACCTTTAATTTATTTAGAAAGTTTTAGTTCGCCGGCTGTAGTGTTGCAGATAGGAAAACATCAAGTACAGATGCCATTAGAATGGAGTATGGTAGTAGGTAACTCAGAAGTGGGTGACTTAGAAGTACTTCCGTTAACAAGTTTAAATGATAGAGGATTTGAAGCGTTTTGTTTTAATCCACTAACAAGTAGACGTCCAGAATTTCTTCCAGTAGACGTTATTAACGTTTATCAAGATGTAAAGTTTTATTTTCCAAAACTTAAAAATGGACAGTTATTAACAACACCAATACAAAAAAAGAAAAATCCAGAGTGTGTTTTCTTTGTAAAAGAAGTAAGTAGACAAAGCGAAGTAATTGATTTCAGTTTAGTCTGGTAATAAGGAGAAAGGTCATATGACAATGAAGGCAGGAAAAATTTGGGGTCAAACAGAATTGATCCACGCAAACGGTGTACTAGAGTTTCACCGCATAGAATACAAAGCAGGATACAAATGTTCAGAACACGAACATGAATTTAAATGGAACGGATTCTTTGTTGAATCGGGCAAGATGATTGTTCGTGTTTGGCAAGATGATCAAGATGGACTAGTTGATGAAACTATTCTTGAAGCAGGACAATTTACACAAGTTAAGCCGGGTAAGATACATCAGTTTGAAGGTGTAGAAGATGGTGTTGCATTTGAGTTGTATTGGGCAGAGTTCAATCACAATGACATTGTAAGACGCACAGTAGGCAAAAAGATCAAGTAATGTTAAATTTTAAAACCAACGATGATACTGAAATCACTTTTTGGAGTGTAGTTGACGGAGTAGAAAAGATAGTACCTATTAAACGTGCTAACGAATATCTGCCTAATTGGTTTAAGAATATGCCACAATTTAGTGGAGTTGGTGATCCTCGTGTTGAAGATCAAGGAACATTTAAAAGATGTCCTGCTATAGTTGACATGTTTGCTAATGCATTTGTTGTACCGTTATGGTGTGACTTAGAAGTCGACATACAAGAAGAAGGTTTTAGATATAAAGCAAGTAACCCAGAATTTATATTTGAAGGACATCACAAAAATCAGTTTTTAGAACATGCAAACACAGACTATAAGTTTATATTAAAGGCAGTTTGTCCATGGAAAGTAAAGACACCTCCAGGATACAATGTACTTCAACTACCAATGTTTTATCATTACGATCAGCCGTTTGATGTATTACCGGGTGCAATATACAGTGACATACATCATGCAATGAATCAACAAATGGCTATGAAAGGTTATGGTAGATACACATTAGAAAGAGGAACACCGTTGTGTATGTACATGCCTGTTAAAAGAGATGACTGGAAACTTAACATAAGCGAAAATACAGACGAACTAAAAGAAGTTTATAGAATGAACGAACTTAATATAAAAAGTAAATTTGTAAATGCTTATAGAGATATGAAGAAGAGATTATTAAAGGATTAGATGGTAAAGATATACGAATCACCGGACGGAGGCAAAACTGTGTACGAACGAGATACAGATTCAGGTGAGCGTATTTGTATAGAAGAACCAAAATATCCTGATTGGTATATACACTGGCACGACTTTGAATTGATACAATCAATGGCTGAAGAAGGAAATAAAACCTTGCAAAATTTATTAAAAGAAGTTAAACTAGTATACAACATAAGCATAGAGGAAGATTAATGGCACAGAAGAAAAAGTTTTTAGATTTAAAAGCAATGCTAGGTGCAGTTGATAAACGTGACAAAGATTGGCATAGCAGGCTCAGCGATGACGACAAAAAGTTGTTTGCTCCGTTTATTGCTATGCGTTATGTAAGTAGTGTTAAAGGTGATACATTTTTTCAAGAACACTATTTAGAAATGTGTAATGAATTTGTTAATAAACATCATTGGACATTAAGTAAGAATCATAAAGGCTTGTTATGGAAACTAATGGCAATGTGCGGAGCATATGAAAACTTCTTTCATACATATCAAGCGGCTCCTAAGAAACAAGTAAAGAACAAATTTACACAAACGTTGTTAGATAAAAATCCAAATATGAAGTTAGATGATGCAGAATTATTATCAAGTATTATGTCAAAGAAAGAACAAAGCCAATATATTAAAGACCATGATCCAAATGCAAAATAAAGAATTCAAATGTGTACACTGTGGTAAGAGTTTTCAAAAAGAAAAAACTCTGATGGCGCATATGTGTGAGCCTAAACGTCGATACTTACAAAAAGACGAGAAGCGTGTACAAGTAGGATTCTTAGCATTTAATAAGTTTTATGTATTAGTACAACGAAGCAAAGAGAAAACATATGCAGAATTTTGTAAGAGTAGTTACTACAATGCATTTGTAAAGTTTGGTAGTTTTGCTACAAACATTAATCCGTTGTATCCAGAAAAGTTTATAGACTTTGTAATTAAATCCAATGTGAAACTTGATCATTGGTGTCGTGACGAACTGTATGATACATATATGTTTGAAATGATTAAAGTAGAGCCTACAGAATCCGCATTAGAACGTAGTGTAAAAACAATGCTAGAGTGGGCAGAGAAACAAGACGCACAGTACAATGACTACTTTAGATATTGTAATCTAAATCGTGCAGTTAGCGATATTAGAAATGGACTGATTAGCCCTTGGATCTTATTGAATTCAAAAACAGGACAAGCAATGTTACAAAACTTTAATGACGACCAACTAGCAATAGTTGAGCCAGCATTAGATGTTCCTTATTGGACAAGACAGTTTAGAGCAAAACCTGTTGATGTAGAATTAACTAAAGAAATAATCAAGGAGGCTCAAATTGACTGATTATATTGATATTGAAAAAGGCGAATATACAGTAGTAAGTAATATGCGTAACGGAGAACCAATTGATCGCATATATGGAGGCGACCATCTAAGACTACGCATGATCCAAAAAGACGGAACAGAATATAAAGGTAGAATCAGCAAGAAGTCTATACTTGTTGAAGGCCAAAACGGTAATTTTAAATCACACATTTATGTCACAGATGACAAAAGAACATTTGACAGAAGTGGGTTTCCAGTATATAATATAGATGTTATAGAGGAAAATGTAATAGAGGAGGATACTGATGCTACACAAGATCAGTCAACTGTGTGATAAAGTAAACGTAATGTACACCAAATCTATGAACTTACGTAGACTTAAATATGATATTCCAAAAGGGAATAGAACCGTTGAACAAGAACAACAAATAGATGAACTTGTTCAGGATATCCAAGCACTAGCAAGAGATATCGCAAATGATAGACAAACATATGAAAAAACAGAGTAACAGATATTCGGATCATTCACAATACGATCCGGAGGTACACACTAAAACAAAAGGCGGATTAGGATTTGGTATGAAAAAAGGTATTAAGAGTTCAGACTGGGAAAACAGCGGCGGTCAACTAGCGGCAGTATTTGGTTGGGATTTACCTCCACACTTACAAAAACTAAAAGCAGAATATGAAGCAAAGAGTAAAAAGTAATGCCTGATATTGATTTAGATTTTTTTGATCGTGATAATGTGCTAACAAAGTTTAAGCACATTAAAGGATCACGAAATGAAAAAGATCAATTAAAGAAACATAACACAGGTGTATACTTTCACAATGCTCCACTTGATCCGTTTACTGAACGCTGTACTTTAGATCATAAAGTTGCAGATGAACGTGGTTACTTTAAAATTGATATGCTTAACGTTCACATATACGAGCATGTCAAGAACGAAGAACATTTACAAAGACTTATGGGGAAGGAACCATTATGGGAACTATTGGAACACGAAGACTTCAGCGAAAGAGTCTTTCATCTAAACGGGCACAACAGTCTATTGAAAGCATTGAAGCCCAACTCGGTAGAACAATTAGCGGCAACACTAGCAATAATAAGACCAGCGAAAAGACATCTAGCGAACAAGGACTGGCAAACAATAATGAACGAGGTGTGGACAAAACCAACAGGTGATGAATACTATTTTAAGAAAGCACACGCAGTTGCTTATGCACATGCGATTGTGGTACATATGAATTTAATCTGCGAAGAACTATATGAATAATGAAGAACAGTTTGTTTTTAATAATGATACATTCGAAGAACAAGAAATTGCACAAGTAAGTGCATTACTAGAGAACGAAGCAGTAATACGACAGCATAGGGAAAAACTAGCCAAACAAAAACTAAAACCAAGTTTAGAAGAATGTGTTGAATGTGGTAACGAAATACCTAAAGCAAGACAACGAATAGTGCCTGGGGTAGAACTTTGTATAGATTGTGCTAGTGTAAAAGAAAGAAGGTTCTAATGCATTATGAGTTTGAAGATTACAGACAAAAAAATATTAAAGATCCAGGCCCGTGGCTAACATGGACTGTACCTAGTGAACTTGCTGTCAAGTATCTGTTTAGGCTTTTGTTGTGGATGTTTTTAATTCCATGGTTATTATTCGGAGGGACGTTAGTACCTATAGGAATATTGTTGCAGTTTCTAGTCGTTGATTACTTTGCTTGGCTAAGGTACAAAAGTACGAATACTATTTGATCTTTCGTATTAACTGAATACTCTTTCTTTTAATTCTTTTTTCAGTTATATCATTTAACCTAACCATAGGCCCGAATAATAATTCTACATCTTTTGTCGCAAACGTTTTAATAAGACTCCTAAACGGTGTCATATCTTGTTTCATAAAGATGTTAATTGGTATTTTTCTATTAGACTCCCACCACCAACTATCGCCACACTCTAGTAGACGTAGTTTTTGTGCATCGTTGTTACACGTAGAATAATCGTATATACTCGTAACACTTGAATCTTGGTTTATAATTATACCAACATATTCATTATCACCGTGTTTTAAACAACTTAAAAACGGAAACTTGCTTTGTAAATCTTCTTGTACTGTTGTCATGTCTTTCCAATAAATAGTATTATAGGATGAACTCAATATGCATAAGTTACCCATATATATTTATGAAACCGGATTTACCTTGTTCAGTGATTTGGACGGGACCGTAAAACAAGGATATACGCCAATGTACCAGAAAAATATTCAGGTAGTTAAAGGTGTCACAAACACCATTAAATTTACCGTTAAAAACCAAGACCAGAAACCGTTAGACATGAACGGCGAAACACTAACATTTAATTTAGTGAACAACGAAACCGGTGCTGTACACCTACAAAAAGCATGTACAACGCTTGATGACGGAAGTACAACCTCTACAAAGGGTGTTGCTACAATCACGCTTACAGAGAGCGATACGGCGTCTTTAGTAAGCAAGTTTTATAAGTTTAGTGTTACTAGAACAGTTGGCGGTTCAGGTAATCATGCAACTTATGCAAACACACACTATGGCGTTGCTGGTACTTTAGAAATTGTTGATCATGTATATCCTGCATTTACAAACAGTGTTGAGTTACCAAACACAGATTTTACTCGTCCTACTACATCACATTTTTATACATATGGCGGACAGATTACAGAATACTTTAGTAGTATTGTAGATGCACAAGCAGAATACAAACGTAACAATGCTATACATACGTTCACACACTATAGTAGTGCATACACAGGCGATGTTACAATACAAGGTACACTAGATGACCAAGTTAGTGCTGATACTAGTTGGGTAGACTTGACTACGGTTAGTGTAACAAACCAAGACACAATTGGTTATGCCAATGTTACAGGAGTATACAATTACTTCAAAGTAAAACATTTACCTGGCAGTTTGAACACCGGAACACTTGACAAAGTACTAGTTAGAAGTTAAACTAGTAATATGAATTCGATACAATCTAGCATTACGACTACCTTGCCTGCAAAAAGAAAGCAAACCCCTAGTGGGTGGATTTCTTTTGATGCTCCTTGCTGTGTTCATAACGGCGAAAGCACAGACAAACGTAAGCGTGGTGGAATAATGTTTAATGGAGACGGTACAGTGAGTTATCATTGTTTTAACTGTGGCTATACAGCATCATTCATTCCGGGTAGAAACTTATCCTACAAGATGAAGAAACTACTTGGATGGTTCGGAATGCCAAATTCAGAGATAACCAAAATTGCTTTGGAGGCACTACGTATAAAAGAGGAGCACGTTATAGACGGTGGAACACCTACTATACAGTTGCCTGTTTTTGAAAAGAAAGAACTGCCAATTGGAGCCAAACCTATAATGGAGTGGCATGATTGGAAAGCACTCGAACCAGATGGATTGGATCCAGAGTTCATTAGAGCCGTTGAGTATATAGTTGACGATCGTGGCCTTGATATTGAGGACTACGACTTTATGTGGACCTGCGAAGGATCATACAAGTCAAGGCTGATAGTTCCATTTTATTATCAAGGGGACATAGTCGGATACACCGCTCGTAAACTAGGCAACGGCTCACCTAAATATATTACAGACAGTCAACCAGGCTATGTGTTTAATTTAGATGGTCAAGGATATGATAGACAGTTTGTAATTGTAGTGGAAGGTCCGTTTGACGCTATTAGTGTAGGCGGTGTAGCAGTATTACGTAATGAAGTAAACGATCAACAGAGTATGCTTATTAACAGTCTACAACGTGAAGTTATAGTTGTTCCTGACAAGGATCAAAGTGGAGAACAACTAGTAACCGATGCAGTTAAATATGGATGGAGCGTTTCGTTTCCTGAATGGCCCGACAACGATATTAAAGATGTCGCAGAAGCAGTTGAACGATACGGTAAGATATACACAATGCAAAAAATAGTATCATCTAAAGTAACAGGCTTGAAGATACAACTATTGGCGAAAACTTACTTTGCAGAATAACAAAAAAGGTAGTATAATATAACTATGCAAGATTTTAATCAAGAAATACAGAAGTTGTTTTTAGAAATGTTTATTTCAGATGCAGAAGCATTTGTTAGATGTCAAGGTATTTTTGAAAGCGAAAACTTCGATCAGCAACTACGTGATGGTGCAGAATTTATTAGCAAGTATGTTGATGAATATAAAGTTATGCCTGAACTTGAAATCGTTAATACTAGTTGTGGTACAAAATTAAAAGATGCAAGTAGTATAGGACAAGAACACACAGATTGGTTGTTGGATACCTTTGAACAGTTTAGTAGACACAAAGCACTAGAACGTGCAATTCTTAAGAGTGCTGACTTGCTTGAAAAAGGTGAGTATGGTCCAGTTGAAGGACTAATAAAAGAAGCAATACAAATTGGTCTTGCAAAAGATATGGGTACAGATTACTTTGCTGATCCTAGAGGTCGACTAGAAGGACTAAAGGACAACAACGGACAAGTAAGCACAGGTTGGCCGAGTATTGATAGAAAACTATTTGGTGGATTCAACAGAGGTGAATTGAATATCTTTGCAGGTGGTTCAGGTGCAGGTAAGAGTTTGTTCTTACAGAATATGGGTGTTAACTTTGCACTAGAAGGTATGAACGTGTTGTATATTAGTTTAGAACTTTCTGAAGCACTAACAGCAATGCGTATTGATAGTATGCTTACAGGAGTTGCTACTAGAGATGTGTTTAAGAATCTTGATGACATAGAAATGAAAGTCAAGATGATGGGCAAGAAAAGCGGACGCATACAAATTAAGTATATGCCAAGTGGTAAGAATGCAAATGATATAAGAAGTTATGTTAAAGAATGGTCAATTAAAAACAAGTGTAAGCCAGATGTATTATTGATTGACTACTTGGATTTGCTGATGCCGTTGAGCATTAAAGTATCGCCAAGCGATTTGTTTGTTAAAGACAAATACGTAAGTGAAGAACTGCGTAACTTGGCAATGGAAATGCAGTGTGTGTTTGTTACAGCATCACAGTTAAACAGAGCGGCAGTAGAAGAAATAGAATTTGATCATTCGCACATCAGTGGAGGGTTGAGTAAGATTCAAACTGCTGATAACGTGATTGGTATCTTTACAAGTAGAGCAATGAAAGAACGTGGTCGTTATCAAATACAATTTATGAAAACTAGATCATCAAGTGGTGTAGGACAAAAAGTAGATCTAGAATTTGATGTAGACAGTTTGCGTATTAGAGATCTTGCAGAAGATGAACAACAATCATGGCAAAGCACAGGCAGTTCAATTGTAAATGGTATAAAGAAACAATCAACTGTAACAGAATCAAATCATGATGCAGGACAAGAAACTGCACTACGTGAGCCTGGCGAAGGCGATACTATAGGTAAGATAAGCGGTAAAGCACAAAGCAGTAAACTACGTGAAATGCTTCAGAATATAAACGTTGATTCAGATTAAAAAAAGTTTTTTACACTCTCACTGATACTTTCTGATGTAGCACTTTGCCACAGAGTCTGTATAGGAATTTCTAATAGATTGATTGGACAAGTTGTATACAACCATTTGTGTTGTGGGGTCCATGGAGGTTCTCCTCCCATTTCACCTTCCAATTGTCCTGCTTGCCAAGTGCTAACACCAACACACAATCTCCAATTGCTTGGTCCACGGTTCTCGCCTATTTCACGTAGCATTGCTTCACTACTAGTAACACACAACCCTGGAGTTACACTAAACGTATCACTAACAGTACAGTCTGGTGTGTGAATAAAATGTAGGCCTTCTTGTGATACTGGTCCACCTTGAAACACTTGTTCGTTGGCATATATTCCGCAATCAATACCTTGTGCAACTGTGCGTAGATCTAAACTAGGATGTGGTTTGTTGACTACTAATCCCCAAGCACCTTTGGCATGATGTTCACAAACAAGTATAACGCTTTCATTAAAGAAAGGACTATTGATGATTGGTTGAGATATTAAAACTTTACCTTGCAAACTGTTAGGTCCGGAATACACGCTAGAGTCCTATCTTAATTTTTTTAATTGCTGAGTCGTAGTTTTGATTTTGCCGTCAGGTCCACGTTTGTTACCACGTTGCTCACGCTCTAAAGGATTGCTGATTGTTGCTGAGTTTACTCTAGGCCTTTGACCTGTAAATTCACCTTGCGTAATCATACCTTGTTTATCTACTTCTTTTTGTGCCATAGAGTATCTCCTTGTTAAACATATTTACCACAGTTCTAAACACTGCGGCAGTGCATAACTTGGTGTATTCCCAATAGTCCCATCGACTACGCATGTACTTGTTGGGCTCTATACCCAATGCTGATCTGTGTATGTCTATGATGAAAACCAATCTGTTTGTTGTAGCATTTGACCATGCAATGTGTACACCTGAGTTGTCAAAACCAAACACACCATCTCTCCAACCTATTCTTTGACCCATGACCCAAAGACCCATATCACCTTCGGGTATCATCAAAGGTATATGACATCTTATGTATTTGCAGTAACGGTTTTCTTCATCTCCGTTGTGCAGTGGAATCTTTGCACCTGGCTTGAGCAAACTATAACTGGCTACGTTTACATCATCGCCAAACATCTTTACTAGTTTGTGTGCTGTGGGATAGTTCTTTTTGATTACACGTTCTTTGTCTGCCCATTGCTTTTGATAGAGTACGCCCAGGGGCACCCACCCGTTGATGTCGTGCCAATATTTTTCTTCGTCACCTTTGCTCTGTTGTTCTTGTTGTTCTAGTACTTCAGGGTGAACTTGTAAAAAGTCCGCCAACAGTTGAGGTGCTAGTTCAGTGAACTGTTGTGCAAAAGGTATTTCGTGATGTTGCCATATGTACTTACGCATATGTGTATTTACACGGGGCGCACACAAGCACTATAAAGTTGAACTCGTGCTTGTGTGACTCGTGGTATCTTAGACTGCATACAAGCGTCATACAGTGCTAGTTGTTGGTGTGGTTGATGCTTATATGTTTAAGTACTCGGCCACTGTTGTCGCCACTAGTAACAGTATATCCACTTGTACCATTTCCATTCACAGCAACTTCTCTACGAGATTTCATAAGGATTTTCTCCTTGCGTTCTCTCTGTTTTTGATCACGGTATGCGTTAAGTAGGTGTTCGAATCTGTTCATTACACTCTCCCGGTTAAAGTTAAGTGCGTTCCTTCAGCGTGTTGTTGCTTACTTCCGGCCAAGTCGGCTGAACGTTGTACAAGTATTTAGTGAAGTATGCGTGGCTCACAGTGTACTTGATCGAGTACAATGTAACCGAGAGGCAACACTACGCAGTGTTAGTGTAGCGTGTGTGTAGGCCCAATCAAGCGAAGCGTCAGCGGAAATTTTTTTACTAGAGCGAAGCGACAAGCGGTAGCGTTTTTATCTACCCAACATGTGATTGGTTTCGTGATCTATGCTGGGGCAAGTGTGACCCCACCGTAGTAAAAACTGTGTTAGCAGTCGTCCCCTGGGCACCCAAAAGCGTGTTCTTTGTAGATGTATTTCATAGCGTAGACGATTAGTAGTACACCAGTTTAATACATCAGTGAATTCATTTTGGTTGGTGTATACGCAGAATTGAAGATAGGTTTTTTTAAAAATTTTAACAGTTCCTTTTACTCACCCCAGGTTGCTTTTTGGGTCAACTGTATTTAATGACCCAGTATTTATCCTGTGAGTATTTGACTGTGCTTATAAGCAGTTATTTTGGATGTTTTGTGTTTAAATGGCTCTTAAACGTGTGTGAGTAGTCTGTGAGCGTATTTGTACTTGTTGCAGTAGTAGTTAGCGTGTATGACGCTTATATGCTGTCTTAGACACCTTTTTTTGACTGTTTCTAACGTGTAATTGCATTGGGCAAGCCTGCCATTAGTGTACTGGCTTCCTGAGCACTAATACATGAATAATAGCGTGTTTGATCTACTTCAAGTATGTGCATACTTAGATCTATATAACACTCTTCTGCACTAGTATACTCACTTTGAATTGTGCGATAGCAACGCTGAGTGTTCATAGGACACAGTGTTACAAATAATACGATTAATGCTTCCATACACATATTTAAAAGTGTACTAGTGTGCAGAGTTAGTTTTTGGCTTTACACGTTTGAGGAGCAAATATACAACCTAGAGCATGTGCTATTGACTCGAAATCGTTGTGTATGCTGGGTTCGCTAGTAGTAGACTCTAGTGTAGAGGAACCGTTTGAACACTGTGTACTAGGGAGAGCAGGCTGTGTA
>TARA_R110001632_G_scaffold11023_5_pt1 | contig 59562 bp, 47 predicted proteins | sample TARA_R110001632 | Tara Oceans TARA_R110001632 (sample SAMEA4398266) | marine metagenome | biome: Polar Biome; feature: [SRF] surface water layer (ENVO:00010504); material: water (ENVO:00002006), including particulate matter (ENVO:01000060) such as... | depth 5 m
CGCACGCAAAGGTATTCGAGCGAATTCAATTTGCCCTTTTTACACGCCGACTAATATCTTAAATATCGATGGTGAAATTTCCCAAGACGGTATTAATCAATTAGCTGTGGGTTGCCCGATGAAACGCTTGGCAACACCACAAGAAATAGTTAATGCCATGTTGTTAGTACTGTCGCCTGGCAACACTTATATGACGGGACAATCCATTGCTCTCGATGGTGGTGTTACCGCTTGGTAGTACCCCAATAGATTATCGTTAAATACCGATTTAAAAAGGGCAATCTGATTGCCCTTTGACGTGAACAAGGAACCGCAAATGCAAGCACTCATGATGAAGTCACAATTGATGATTTCAAACATTTTAAAACATGCCGAGAAGAACTTTCCCAACCGTGAAATTGTCTCCGTTACCGCAGATAACCCTCGTCATCGTTATACTTATAAAGATTTAGCCTTTAGAACACGTCAATTGGCAAATGCGCTAGAATCGTTAGGGGCGGAATTCGGCGATCGTATCGGTACTCTTGCATGGAACGATTACCGTCATTTAGAGCTGTATTATGCCATTTCAGGAAGTGGCATGGTGTGTCACACCATCAATCCTAAATTGTTCCCTGAACAAGTGACGTACATTATCAATCATGCCCAAGACCGATTCATTTTTGTTGACGTATTGGTTATGCCACTTGTTGAAGCACTTGCGTCACATTTAAGCGACGTGGAAGCTTTTATTGTACTGACCAACAAAGACAATATGCCTGAAACAGCACTTGAAAATGTCTTGTGCTATGAAGAGCTTATTGCTGATAAATCCAGTGATTTCGAATGGCCGGAGTTTGATGAAAATAGCGCCAGTGGCATGTGCTATACATCTGGCACTACGGGTAATCCTAAAGGTGTGGTGTACAGCCACCGTTCGACCCTGTTGCACGCATTTGCTGGTGCCCTACCTGATGTAACCAACTCATCTTGTCGTGAAACTTGTCTGCCTGTTGTGCCTATGTTTCATGTTAATGCTTGGGGTTTACCGTTTGGTACCATAATGACAGGCACTAAATTAGTTATGCCTGGGCCTAAAATGGGTGATGGCGAAACCTTACAAAACCTAATTGAAACTGAGCAGGTCACCTTTAGTTCTGGCGTACCGACTATCTGGTTAGCGTTGCTCGATTATTTAGATAAGAGTGGCAAAAAAATTCCTTCACTTAGTCGTGTATCCGTGGGCGGCGCAGCCTGTCCACGCACGATTATTGAACGCTTTAAATATGACTACAACACCATGGTATATCAAGGCTGGGGCATGACGGAAACAAGCCCTCTTGGCACCATTTTTGGTTTACAACCTGGTATGGAAGACTACACCGACGATCAAATAACCGACTTACAAGCCATGCAGGGCCGTGGCGTGTTTGGTATCGAGATGCGTATTGTCGACGAAAACAACAATGAACTGCCATGGGATGGTGTGGCATTCGGAGCACTAAAAGTACGTGGTCCTTGGGTCGTCAGTGGCTATTATGGTATGTCGCAAATTCCCGGTGAAGAAGGCTGCCCCGTAGACGACCAAGGCTGGTTTGAAACCGGCGATGTGGCCACTATCAACCCACAAGGCTATATGCAGATCACGGACCGCACTAAAGATGTGATCAAGTCAGGCGGTGAATGGGTAAGCTCAATAGACATTGAAAATGCCGCAGTTAGTCACCCAGGTATTGCTGAAGCTGCGGCAATCGGCCGATACCATCCTAAATGGACTGAACGTCCGCTGCTTATTGCCGTGCGTAAGGAAAGCATGGAAGCCTCAACGCTAGATATATTGTCGTTCTTAACAGATAAACTACACAAATGGTCATTACCAGATGATGTCGTATTTGTAGATGAACTCCCCCATACCGCTACAGGTAAATTGAACAAATTGGCCCTGCGTAAGGCCTTCGAAGAATACGAGTTCCCGAGTCCACCTCATAAAGTTGACTAACATTTGAATTTAATTAACACCATAAAAAGGCTCAGATGAGCCTTTTTTACTATCTGTAGCACAATTTTTCAGAACGATATTTCACCTCTGTTGCAAACGAAACAACTGTTAACGCTTTGAAAGTTGCATTTTTGTAATTTTACCTTACTCTGCCCGTCAGTTATCACATTCTAAGCGCTGAATGTCGAGCATAGTGTCCATCTGACACAGTTATTAGCGCCTCGCATGTCGCACACAGCCAACAACAAACATCTGTTTAACAGGGACAAAACCATGACATTGATACAACGCTGCTTAAGCAGTGCTCTGAGCTTATTCATAATCGCACAAGCCCACGCCGCTGACGTTGCCTATCGTCTAGGGGAAAACGTCGTACCAACGTTTCAACAAATCCAACTTAAAATCGATCCCAATCAAGCTACCTTTAGCGGTGAAACCACCATCACCGTTACAATTAAAAAAGCGACTGATATTGTGCGTTTTTATCAACGTGAATTAGATGTATACAAAGCAGAATTGATTGACGGCGAGCACCATATTCCTCTGACTGTAATGAGTCAGGACTATGATATTCAGCAAGGTAAGGCCTCTGAATTATTGTCTGCTAAAACCTATCAGTTGCATATGCAATTCAACGGTAAGGTAAATACCACATCTGACGGTATGTATTTATCTGCCTTTGAAGGGCGTAATTACATTTTTACGCAATTTGAAGACATGCACGCACGACGAGCTTTTCCTGGGTTTGACGAACCCAGCTTTAAAATTCCTTATCAGTTAACAATTAGCGCACCACAGATCAACACCGTTATATCGAACACGCCCGTTTTATCAAAAACGACTGCAGATGGTTGGCAAACCGTCACATTCAAGAAAACCAAGCCAATGCCAAGCTATTTAGTTGCCTTTGCTGTAGGTGAGCTAGATTCCGCTAAAATCACCGGATTATCGGTGCCAGGCAGAATATATACCCCTAAAGGCCAAGCCCATCGCACTAAGTTCGCTGTTGCCCAAACGCCTAAAATCCTCAATGCCCTAGAGGATTATTTTGGCACTCCCTACCCTTATGAAAAACTCGATTTCATCGCCGTGCCTAACTTTACCCATGGAGCGATGGAAAATGCTGGGTTAGTGACCTATCGCAGTAGTTTATTACTGTTAGATGATGAGCCCCGCTTGACCGAGCAAAGTGGCCCTACCAAAACCATCGCCCACGAATTGGCGCATATGTGGTACGGCAACTTGGTGACTATGGCCTGGTGGGACGATTTATGGCTCAACGAAGCGTTTGCCTCATGGATGGAAAGCAAGATCACCATCGCGCTCTATCCTGAGCAAAATACCCAAGCACAATTAGTACAAGAAGGTGCATTTGGCGCAGATGCCAGCCCTACAACCAAAGCGGTAAAAAAAGAAGTTCGCAGCCAAACCGACGTAATGGACGGCCTAGGTTTGAACTACAGCAAAGGTGAATCGGTTTTACAAATGATTGAAGCCCTTGTTGGCCAAGACGCCTTCCAAAAGGGCGTGCAAACCTATATGCAAAAACATGCATGGGGCAATGCTCAGGCCGATGACTTATGGGAAGTGCTATCTACTGTTGCTGACTTTGACGTACCAGCAATGATGAAAACCTACTTAGAACAACCTGGCTACCCGTTAGTCACTTTCGCCAATAACGGCGATGTGCTGCAAAGTCGCTATCATTTAGCAGGCGCAAAGGTAACCCCGCAAGCCTGGGTCGTGCCGCTTGCCATTACCTTTAAGAAAAACGGTAAAATTCAACGTACCACTTTATTTTTGGATAAAGCCAAAATAAACATCAGTGACTTAGCCCAAGCCCAGTGGATATACCCAAATGATAATGCCATGGGTTATATGCGCTGGCAGATCCCAGCGTCACAAATGAGCGCCTTATTAAGTGACGCAAACACTTTGAACGCCAGAGAGAAAAAGTCACTACTTTACAATTCAGATGCGCTGTTGAACGCTGATAAAATCAGCTTGAGTCAACATATGGCGGTACTTGATGCACTCGCCAAAGACAGTGATCCTGTTGTCGCTCGCTCTATGGTAGCGGCGTTAAATGATTTGACTTACCTTGTTGATGATAGCAATAAAGCGCTATTCGCTCGTTTCATTAGCGCTAAATTATCACCGTGGTTTGTACGATTAGGCGTTGTTGAAAAAGAAGGCGACAGCAATGATGTTAGTCGACTTCGTAATGACGTATTTGGGATGTTGGGGCGTTATGCACAAACTCCTGAAGTAGCAATTCAAAGCAAACGTATTACCGAAAAATTCTTGAAAGATGACACCAGTACAGGTAGAGCTATCGCTGGCAATGCCATGCGCAGCTTAGCAGTCAGTGGCGATCAAAGTTGGTTTGAACGTTATCAGACTGCGTATTTCGCCACTACAGATGCCAATACCCAAAATGCCATTCGTTACGGCATGTTGTTTTCAGAGCCACAGACCATGCGTAAAGTGCTGGATATGAGCCTTAATAAAGACGTAAGCCCTGCGAATGTGCTTAGATTTTTATCAACGGCTAGTGCAGCACGAGAAGATAAAGATGTATTGTATCAATGGTTAAATGAAAATATGGAAAAGGTTACCGCTAAAATGCCTGCGTATCATATTGCCCGTATGCCAGAGTATGTATCAGCAAGTTGTAGCGCGCACAACATAGCGTTAGCACGAGACTTTTACCAACAGCATATGGATAAGTACGATGGTATGGCGCGCAGCTATGACGTAGCGCAAGATGAATCGGAACAATGTGCTCAATTAAAGGAAGCTAACCAAGGTACATTCAATCAATACCTCCAAGGCGCTTCCGCTCACTTTTAACCGTTATCCTTTATACGTTATAAATAACCAGACTTACTTAAAGATAAATACAGGAACAAAAAAACAAAAAGGCAGCCAGATGTAATCTAGCTGCCTTTTTTATAAACCTATCTAAGCAATGCTTAAGCGGTTAGTTGTATCTTCGCACCGATTAATATGGCGCTAATGTTTACCAACAACCATTAGCATAATGTCGCCATTATTGAGTGATCATAATCGCTTTCACGTTGACAAATTCACGAATACCGAAACCACCATGTTCGCGGCCGTATCCGCTGTCTTTAACCCCACCGAATGGCAATCCAGGGTGCGCAAGGCCGTAACCGTTAATATTAATCATACCAGTATCAAATATTTCACGTGCTAGCTTGATGGCTTTGTCTTCATCTTTACTGAAAATACCGCCACCCAAGCCATAACGAGAATCATTGGCGATGCGCATGGCATCTTCGTCATCTTTCGCTTTAATCAAAGAAGCAACTGGGCCGAATAACTCATCATCATAAGCGGGCGAGCCAGGTTGCACATTTTCCAGCACTGTCGCTGGATAAAAATACCCCTTACGATTAGGTACTTCACCGCCAGTTAAGCAGGTTGCGCCAGCCTTTATAGACTCGGTCACTTGATTGTGCAGTTTATCTCTCAAGTCTTCACGTGCCATGGGCCCAAGATCGGTATCATCGAGGTTAGGGTCTCCCATTTTAATCTCTTTCATTGCGTCGACAAATGACTCTTTGAATGCGTCGTAGTTCTTTTCAGTCACGATAAAACGTTTGGCTGACACGCAGGTCTCGCCGTTATTTATAACGCGCCCCATAACACATGCTTCAACCGCAACGTTCAGATCTGCGTCGTCAAGCACCACGTATGCATCGTTGCTGCCTAATTCAAGCACTGACTTTTTAACGTTTTCAGCGGCTGATGCACCAACTTTTTTACCCACACCATCGCTACCCGTGAAAGACACACCACGTACCTTAGGGTGTTTGATTAGTTCGCTAGCGGTTTCCCCGTCAATCAGAACTGACTGGTATGCACCTTTGGGAAATCCAGCGGTTTCATACATTTCTTGTATTTTTTTCGCCATACCAAACACGTTGGCCGCATGTTTAAGCACCGCCACATTGCCTGCCATTAAGTTCGAAGCGCTGTAACGAATAACTTGATACAGAGGGAAGTTCCAAGGTTGAATACCCAATACTACGCCTAAGGGGCGGTAGCTAACCAGTGCTTTACCCTGCTCATACTCACGCTCTTCGTCTGCTAAGAGCGCGGGGCCTTTTTCGGCACTGTAGCGGCAAATAGCTGCACATAAATCAACTTCTTGATAGCCTTGTTCTTTGACTTTACCCATTTCATCAATCATTAGCGTCACTAAGGCGTCACGATTGTCATCAATCACGTCAGCCATGCTGCTTAGTAATTTAGCCCGTTCTTCGGGGTGGGTGATCTTCCACGTTTGGAATACCTCATCCGCCTTATCGACCGCCTTATTGGCTTCGTCTTTCGTTAACAGGGTGTATTCACTGAGTTGCTCTTCAGTGGTGGGATTAATCGTTTTCACAGTGTTTGTCATACTCTTTTCTCCTAAAGATTGAAAATGAATGTGGAGTCAATCAATAAGGAGCAAGGGAGACGCCAAGACGCGTAAAATCAGATCAGAGTGAGCGAAAACAAGCTACAGGGCTTACTTTTCGTGGCGCGGCGTAAACGTAAAAAAGTATGTCTGGTAAAATCAACCGATTAACCAGCACGACTTATCAAGTCACCGTGCCTGTATTGCAGTAAATATTACAAGGTGGGGATGTAAAGTCTTTAGGCCACACACTGCTTAGTATTACGACGTGGTAAATTTCGGCAAAACATGATCACGACCGCAGCCTAGTCCGACAATAGCGCAACATAAGCTAGCACTGGCGCATAACCATAAGCCCCCTGACCAATTGCCCAGTGACGAATAAAGGTAACCTGCCAGCATAGGTCCAATAGCGGCTAAAGAATAACCAAAAGATTGAGCCATGCCAGATAGTGACGCGGCTTGTACAGCGTCTTGACTACGAAAGCTAATAAAAGACAAGCCGAGTATAAAACAGCCTCCAGAGCTAAAGCCCACCATTATGGTCCAGTAAATGGCAAACTGCGGAGCGTATAGTAAACCTAAGGTACTGACTGCACCTATAATCGATATGACCACAGCCGGTATCCGTTGATCTTTGAGTCTTGCCAGCAATGGGATCAATACAAACCCCGGTACCGCTGATGCCACTTGCAACCAGCCATGCAACACACCTGCATATTCAGGGGTGTGCCCTGATTCAACCAAAATATTCGGTAACCAACCAATCAAAATGTAGGTCATAAAAGAATTAAGCCCAAGAAACAAAGTCACCTGCCAAGCCAGCGGGAAGTGCCACACCTTACTGGCTTTAGCACTGTTCGGCGCCAACCTTTCTGACACGTCTACCGAAACGGTGTCCGGCATAGTGCGTGTACGCAAGCGCGGGATCCATAATACGATGCTAAGTAGCGTGATTAACGAAAAAGCGCCTAACGCACCTTTCCAGTTTAAAAAATTCAAGTTAGCTAACGGCGTAACAAGCGCAGAAAAACCGCCCGAGAAAATGCCCATAGCCAACACGTAGCACGACGTCATAACGGCAACGCGAGCGGGAAAGTCGCGCTTGATAAGGCTAGGCAATAATACATTCCCTATGGCAATACCGACGCCGATCGTCGCTGTGGCGATGTACAGTGCCCACACGGAGTCCATCAGTCGTAGGTTAATTCCGCCACCTATAAGCAACAAGGAGATAAACAAGGACGCTTCTATACCAATTTTTCTGGCCAGCGATGCTGCCATAGGCGATGCAATAGCAAAAGCAATCAGCGGAAGTGTGGTTAACATACCAGCTTGCGTATTATTAAGTTCAAATGCGGCGATGATTTTGTCCAGCAGCGGTGCAATGCCGGTAATTGGCGCACGCAGATTGGCGGCGACAAAAAAGATGCCTAACACCAAGACAAACGACGAGGACGCCAAAACACGAGGACTTAACCGACCGAACCTTGTAACAGACTCCATTTGTAACCTTATGTGCAGAAAGTATGCGAAACGAGAAAGCTATTATATGGGCTAGTAAAACAATATAATTGAGCAATAATGACAATAAATACCTAAATACTGACAAATGACTTTATTGAACTACTTACAGTGGGACAAGCTACAACATTTTGAGTCGATGCCTCAGTCAGTTGTAGCGCGAATAGAAGAGACCCATAACACCCACGAACTGCCTATTCACACGCACCCCAAAGGGCAATTGATATTGGCGCTACATGGTTATGTAACCTGTGAGGTCGCAGGAAAAATGTGGATGGTGCCCACCCACAGCGCTATTTGGATCCCCCCACATACACCCCACAGTAATCGCGCATTCAACCACGCCAATTTATGTCATATATTCATTCAAGCAAGTGAACTACGCATGCCGGATCACGCCTGTACTTTGGCAATTAGTCCGTTAATCAAAGAGCTTATGTGTCATTTTGCCACATTAGATCAACATTACTCAGTACTAAGCGCCACTCATAGAATGGCGCAGGTATTGCTAGATTTACTAAGCGCAATGCCCCCCCAGCCCTTCGACTTACCTTTGTCAACCCACCCCACAGTGACACGATTAGCTGCGCAACTTTTTTCAAATCCATGTGACCGTAAAACCTTGGCGCAATGGGCAGCTCAACTGGCTATGACTGAACGCACGTTAGCGCGCTTAATCAAAAAGGAAACCGGTATGACCTTTGGTAAATGGCGTAACCAGTTGCACATGATCATTGCAGTGCAAAAACTCACCGGTAAAATGTCGGTGCAACGCGTATCTGAATACCTTGGTTATCGCTCAGTCAGCGCTTTTATTACCATGTTTAAGGGAGTATTAGGGCAATCCCCTAAACGTTATATGGCTGAGCGGCATGAATAACGACAGCGACTAAATAACGGAAAATAAGATAATCCTGTGCACACCGAAACAATCAACCACAAACGTTTAGCCTTCGGCGCTTCTAACGTTGCACCGTCATGGTCACCGGCCCAACCTGACCAATGGCTGACTCGCAAATTTGAACGAGAAGCCGACACTAAAATAAAGGTCTGATACTCAGATTTAAAGTTGGAAATGCGATTAATGAGGTGAGTGTTGTTAACCAGATACTAAATATTTACTATGACCTTTGACCTTAGCGGCAAGGAAATTATCAAATTGGAAACGAATCAAGAAAATTTTATTAGCGCTAATACTATCAACCTCAAACGCACGAGACTTTTCTGCCTGCTATTAAAAACTATGTAAAAATATTTTCCAAAGTTAAATTAATGACTTAGCTTTTTTCTGAAAAACAAAGTGAGGCAGGACAAAACTACATAGTAGGAAGCGAAATAAGCATTCTTCACTAAACGTCAATATACCTGTTATTTTGGACAGGCTATTCAAATGGGAAATATTCAGCGAATCAGTTAATTTATAGTCCGCTTAGTTGGGAACTTATGAGCCAAAAAAGCCAATGGCGAACGTCTGTAATTAGAACAAAGCGCCTACATTACGTTAAACCGGATTTAAAAATATAAGATTAATCTTGAGGGACACCATCTGATTCACTTTTAGAATGTATGGGTCTTAAGTACGCTCATCGAGACATTCAAAACCGCCCATCTCAAATTCGCGGCAAATTAACGGGCGGTTTTCATAAATAGTACACAGCATGGTTTCTCTATCGACAGCTGCGCACCAGCCATCTTCCAAACGATGCATCACTTGTCCGCCCCAATCATCCTCGGCAATAAATTTTTCGGGCACACCAGTTTCGGTAATAAGCATGACCTCAAGGCGACAACAATTCGCCCTGCAAGTCGCACACGTTACTACTTCACTCGTCGGTAGGTTGGTTACATCTATTGTCACACTCTGCCCTAATGTCGTCTGTTCAATACAGGAATGTTCCCTGCTAATTAAGCAGATCTTACACTATTTGCTCAAAAACTGATGCGATAAAATATTATCTGTTGTTCTATTATCTGTAATTTTAGTTATGCCTGAATATCTCTTAGCAAACATTAGAATTGACGGTTTACCCCATAAATATGAACAACTCAAATTAGCCGTTAAGCATCACCTTCAAACTCATCAGAACAAGATCAATATCCAGTGACATCGATTGAAACAGAGAAAAAAAGTGGGTAACTAACGTGCTAGATTTGCCACCCGTCTCATTGGGTATTCTTGATTGCCCAGACTGTGTTAATTTGAATCCGTAGATAAAATAAATGCAAAACAGAAATGACAGGGAACACTCATATGAACAAGATTAAAAAAGCCATTGCATTAACGCTGCTGACAACACCCATCGCATTCAGCATGCCCTATGCTTTTGCTGCATCAGCAGATAACACGCTGAAGCTAGAGGATATTTTCACTTTGGAATACGCCTCTGGACTCGATATGACTAATGATGGCAAAGCCGTTTATTTCGTGCGTAATTACATGGATATACAAAGCGATAAAAAACTGGGTAACATTTGGAAAGTCACCAAAGACAAAGTAATGACGCCCGTTACTAATGGATTACACGCAGACTTCAGCCCTACCCTATCGCCAGATGAAACTAAATTAGCATTTATCTCAACCGCAAGCGGCTCGCCGCAAGTGCATATTAAATGGTTAAACGGTGGACAAACAGGGCAAATAACCCATTTAAGCGGCTCACCGTCTAATCTAAGTTGGTCGCCAGACGGAAAAAGGCTCGCATTTAGTCAATTCGTTAAAGGCACACCCAAGTCACCTGTTAGTCTAAAAGGAAAACCAGAAGGCGCAAAATGGGCCGATTCAGCCATTTACATTGATGACCTTTTTTATCGAGCCGATGGTGCTGGCTACATTCCTGCAGGTAACAGTCAGATATTTGTTGTCTCTGCAGATGGCGGTACACCCAGACAACTCACGCAAGGCGAGTTTGACCACGGCGGTAATATCAGCTGGAGTAGCGACAGCAAAGCAGTTGTATTCTCGGCGAATCGCCACCCTGATAGCGATTTAGAACTCACCGATGACAATGTCTATCGGGTCGATATCGCAAGTGGTGAAATGTTGCAACTGACTGATCGAATTGGTCCAGACAATAGTCCAGTGGTCTCGCCAGATGGTAAATTGATTGCCTATTTGGGATACGATGAAAAATATACCAATTATGAAAATACTCAGTTGTACGTGATGGATGCAAACGGTGGTGTTAGCCGCTCCCTTACTAATGATTTTGATCGCTCTATTGGCAATGTTAAGTGGGCCCATGATAGTAAAGGCTTGTACGTCAGCTATGACGATAAAGGCGAAACCTATGTGGCCTATCAACCACTTAAAGGTAAGCGAAAAATTGTTGCTGAAAAAATCGGTGGCCTCTCTTTTGGTCGCCCATACTCAGGTGGTGAGTTCGATGTAGCCAAAGACGGTACAGTGGCGTTTACTTATTCCGATCCGCAACGCCCTGCGGATATTGCTATTCAAAAAGGTGAGCAACCAAATGTACTCACACAATTGAATGACGATGCCCTTGGCCATAAAGACATTGCCAGCATAAAAGAATTAAACCTAACATCGTCCTTTGACGACATGCCTATTCAGGCATGGGTCGCCTACCCACCGGGGTTTGAGGAAGGTAAGACACAAGGCAAGCGCTACCCGCTTATTCTTGAAATACACGGAGGCCCAGTGGCTAATTATGGACCACACTTTTCCGCAGAAATTCAGCTTATGGCCGCTCTAGGTTATGTAGTGGTTTATGCTAATCCTCGGGGCAGTGACAGCTATGGCAAAGCGTTCGCACAGACCATAGATAAGAACTACCCCAGCCAAGATTACGACGATTTGATGTCTACCGTGGATGCCGTAATCGCCCAAGGCTCAATTGACGAGAAAAATTTATTCGTTACTGGCGGCTCAGGGGGCGGCACATTGACCGCTTGGATTGTTGGTCACACTGAGCGTTTCGCTGCAGCTGTGGTCGCCAAGCCGGTAATAAACTGGTATAGCTTTGTATTAACCTCAGACTTCTATCCGTTTTTCTACAAAAACTGGTTTGGCAAAAAGCCGTGGGAAGCACAAGACTTATATATGAAGCACTCGCCTATAAGTTATGTAGGCAATGTGACGACCCCCACCATGCTGCTAACCGGTGAATCAGATCACCGCACACCTATCTCTGAAACCGAGCAATACTATCAAGCGTTAAAATTGCAAGGTGTAGAGTCAGCAATGGTACGTATACCCGGTGCATCTCATAGTATTTATAAACGCCCGAGTAATCTTATGTCAAAAGTGGGTTACATCATGTGGTGGTTTGATAAACATCGCACGGATAAATCAATAGAGCGTGATAGCAGCGTACTAAAGTAACCTAGCTCACTGTACATTATTGCGCGCTGAACGCGCTTTCGTTAGTTTGGTTCAGCGCGTCATACCTCTATCATCTGCCCGTTATAAATCGTCGATTATTCCACTTAGAAACTGGAGCCTTGTTGCTCTAAAAATGCTAGCTCTTCATTAGTTGATTTTCGTTGAAGAATGCTATTTCGATGAGGATATCGACCAAAACGTTCAATAATTGCTAAATGCTTCAATTCAAACTGATAGGTTGAGTCACTGGCTTTATCAGCAAACAACGCTTGCGCTTGATGGTGCACAATTAACGATTCGCTGTGCATAAAAGGCATATACATAAAGTTGCGTTGTGATTCACTTAAATCGTAATCAGCCCCAATCGCGATTGCTTCTTGGGCTAACGCTACCGCGAGCGGATCATGCAAAAACGCCATAGGATTATCGCGATATATATTGCGCGAAAATTGATCAATCACAATAATTTCAGCCAAACGCCCCAAAGCGCTTTCTCGCCAGTGACAAAGTTCGCATTGCACAACCTGCTGATGTATTTCGCCAAACCGGTTACTTAACATCTGATCAAAATCAGTGTCTTTTTCCCACCATTGTGCTGGCGTAATATCAGTAAACCAAAATTTGATAATCTGTTGATAGTCCATCTCATGGCTCCTCGTTTTGACGGCTATATATCGTCCGTTATTTATTAATAAATTAACATAATGCCTAGAATGAACATTGATCGCACCTGCACAACTTGTTTTTTATTAGTCAAAACAGTAGCGTAACATGATAATAATAAGGAATATCCAATGCACGAACAGTCAACAGCGCAAAACAGATTACAATCGGCCATTCAAACGCTTCAACGAGGCAACATTGCTCAAGCCAAATCGCTATTCACGTCTTTATGCCACGATCACCCCCACTTAACCCACGCATGGTTTGGGTTGGCATATGCCTGTTCCAACCTTAATGACTTTACTGCATCGATTGCTGCTATTGATAAAGTATTAGAGCATGAATCTAAAAACATAAAAGCAATCATTTTCAAAGCAGACCAACTGGTTTATAACAAGCAAGAGCGCATGGCGTTATCGTTTTATGAAGCAGCGATTCAGTTGACCAGCAAGCAGCAGAACCTTCCTGATGAAATTGTACGTGGCTTGCAACGAGGTATAACACTACGCGAAAAATATGATGATCAATACAGCGATTACCTGCTAAGTGCATTGATTAAGAAGGGTTATGAGCGAGGAAAAATAAGCAAGCGATTTGACGAAGCATTAGATATCAGCTTTGGTAAAAAAGAGATTTATCTTCAGCAGCCCACGCGTTTCTACTTTCCTGGTTTACCGCAAAGGGCTTTTTTTGAGCGCAGTGAATTTCCTTGGTTAAATACAATAGAAAGCAAAACCCCTGCAATCAAATTTGAGCTACAGCAAATGCTAAGCGGCCAAGAGCAGTTCTCACCTTACCTAGACAGCAATAGTACTGAGCCAAATTTTGTTAAACATTTAGATATTGTAGATAGTTTGAACTGGTCAGCAGCCTATCTTTGGCATTATGGCGTATTAAATGATGTTGTCGCTGAGCAATGCCCCAACACCAAGCAAGCACTTGATACAGCGCCTTTACCCTATATTGGCGGGCAAACACCCGTGGCACTATTTTCAAAATTGAAAGCGGGAGTAAAAATACCGGCGCATCATGGTTTGTTAAACACGCGCTTGATATGCCATTTACCGATCATAGTGCCAAAGAATTGTGGTGGCCTTCGGGTCGGCAACGAAACCCGTCAATGGGAAGAAGGAAAAGCCCTAATATTTGACGACAGCATAGAGCACGAAGCTTGGAATAACAGCCAAGAGGAACGTGTGGTATTGCTATTTGATATTTGGCGACCCGAATTAACCGACGATGAAAAACGTTTGATTACAGACATGCTTGTAGCCGTAGATGAGTTTTCAGAGCAAGAATAAGTTTTTGTAAATAACGAGTTAGCAAGCAAACCTTGTTAGCTCGCTCTTCGCTTAAAAATATTTCCAAGGCCGAACCAAAGTGCAACTTCAAGTGCAAACCCGAGTATAAAAAAAGCAGCAACCCCAGTCATATTGCCAGCTGAGTAACACAGCAGTGCAGCAAGAATAACAACGATTGATAACAACACCCTGTATATTAATCTCAAACTACTTCCTTAATGAAATGCCCCGCTGATAATTATAGTAAAGCAATCAGACGACTCTAAAACGAGGTTTTAACTGCAACAAAGTGTTGCAATGCTATATATGCGTTTATTCAGCTTGGGTATTAAGCCCTATACCTTAGTATCAGCCTGTAGATTTTTTAAACGGTTAAAATAGGGTCTACTAACGCCATTGAAACAAGATTAAAACGTCCATAAGACCTGAGGAATTGACCATGTTGAAAATTGTTAAAGCTTCTATCGCCATCGCCGTTACATCTATTGTTGTGGCTGCACCTGCTCAAGCTGATGTAGCCGAAGCATTGCAGAACATCTGCACCATAGTAAAAGCCGATGATAAAAGTGAGCTGCGTAAAAAGATGAAACGTGTTCAGTCAGATTACCGCCTTAAATTGCAAGATTATTATGCAGGTATCAGCTGCGGCGGCAACAGTTTAATTCGCACGGCTATGTTAAATGACGCTGTAGAAACCGGCACTTTGATGGTCAAAAAAATGCCTAAAAGTGACTTAAGCTCGCCAGAGCAAGACGGTAAAACAGTTGTGGCTTGGGCCTCTGAAAATGGCTTAACGAGCTCACCTATCGTTGCGGTATTGAACGACCGTATATAACGGATACAGATAGATATACTGCTTTCGCGTGTTGGCAACCAGCTTTTATCAAACCTTTTTGAACTGACGCAAGTAAAAAAACAATGCTAAATTTGGTTGTTCAACACGCACCCTATAAAAACGGGCCTCAATTGAGGCCCGTTTTTTATTTGTGTTATTAATCACGCTTAAAACTAGGGATTTAGCGACATTTTCCCTTTGACTTCACGTCCCATCACTTTATTCAAAGCGTCTTTAGCTTGCGCTAATGGGAGTGCTTCATCTACCACCACTTTTACTTTACCTTGCACATACCAGGTGAGTAATTCACGCATATTTTGTGCAAAATCTTGCGGCTGGTGCTGGGTGAATGAGCCCCAGAAAACGCCAATCACTGAATACCCTTTTACCAAGGCCAAGTTCACTGGAAACTCAGGAATAGTCCCACCAGCAAATCCAACTACTAACAAACGACCGTTCCAAGCCATACTGCGTGAGCAAGCATTGAATGCATCACCACCAACACACTCATAAACCACGTCTACGCCTTTGCCGTTGGTCACTTCTTTAATGGCTGTTTTAAGGTCCACTTCAGAGTAATTGATTAATATGTCGGCCCCGTTTGCTTTAGCCATATCGAGTTTTTCTTGGGTGGAACAAACAGCGATAACAGTTGCCCCCATTTGTTTGCCAATTTGTACCGCCGCTAAACCAGTACCGCCAGCGGCACCTGTAACTAATAATGTCTCACCCGGTTGAATATTCGCTCGCTGCTTTAAGCCATGATGAGCTGTCGCATGCGCCGTGACGAGTCCTGCGGCTTCATCGAAAGAAATTTCATCAGGTATAGGCATAACATGCGTCGCCGCGCACGCTACTTTTTCAGCGTACCCGCCAAGCATACATAGTGCGATAACACGTTGGCCAACTTTAAGGTGCTTCACGCCCTCACCTAGTTCAATGATAACGCCAGCCACTTCATTTCCTGGTATAAAAGGCACTTCGGGCTTCATTTGATACAGGCCCTGCACAATTAAGCCATCGGGAAAGTTTACCCCGCAAGCCTTAATATCAACAACAACTTGCCCTTTACCGGCCTTTGGGTCGGCTACTTCTTTGTATTCTAAATTCTCTACGGGACCAAAAGCATTACAAACGATGGCTTTCATTATTCACTCCGTTATTTGTCGCGGCGCCCCTATTACCAGAGGCGCGATTAAATTCTGATTATTGCAAGATCTTTAATGCGTACTGAGCCAGAGGCTGAACTAGTTTGCCCACTTGCAGCGCTTGCTTGTTCGATGCATTACCGTCAACAGCACGTTTGGCCACACCTTGCGCAATAGCACCGAGCCTGAAAAAGCTAAACGCTAAATAAAAGTTCCAATTCTCTATTCCGTCAATACCCACCAATTTGCAATACTCAGCTACATATTCTTCTTCGCTTGGGATCCCCAATGCAGCCCTGTCAACATCTCCTAAACCTGTTGCTTTGCCAACGTTATCAGGTAAGCGCAATTGCATACATTGATAAGCTAAATCTGCGTAAGGATGACCAAGGGTTGATAATTCCCAATCAAGCACGGCAATAATGTCAGACGAGTCTTTGGCAAACATCAGATTATCCATACGGTAATCACCATGGACCAATGAGACTTTGCCATCTTCTTCAGGGATATTTTTTTCAAGCCAACTAATAAGCTGATCCATCTCTGGGATTTCATGGGTCTCAGATAGGCGATACTGCTTGGTCCAGCGACTGATTTGCCGCTCAAAGTAATTACCCGGTTTACCGTAGTCCCCAAGACCGACTTCGTCGATATCGACACTGTGCATCGTGGCCATGACTTTAGCCATATTTTGATACATGATGCTGCGGGTTTTATTATCACTGATTTCTGGTAAAGAGCTGTCCCAGTATACGTTTCCGTCCATAAACTCCATGACATAAAACATACTGCCAATCACATCAACGTCTTCACAAAGGTGATAAACCTTGGCTACCGGAACGTCTGTATTCTCCAATGCCTTGATCACTCTGTATTCACGATCAACCGCATGGGCTGACTTTAACAATTTGCCCGGTGGTTGGCGACGCAACACATAGGTTGCATTCGCAGTCTCTAGTTTGAAGGTGGGGTTTGACTGCCCGCCTGCAAACTTAGTGGCCGTTACCGGACCACTAAAACCGGCAATATGTTCAGCTAAATAGGTGGCTAGGCGTTCTTCGTCTAACTGTTCTACACCGCTTTGCTTACTCATCGCTCATACTCCAATTATGCGTTGTAATCTTTGATAAGGTTACGCCCAAGTTGCATCATATGCACTTGATCCGGACCATCTGCTAAACGGATTGTACGCGCATACGCGTAGCTACCTGCCAAAATAAAGTCTTGGCTAGTACCGGCCGCACCATGCATTTGAATGGCTTCATCGATGACGTTACACGCCATAGTCGGTGCAACAATTTTGATTGCGGCAATAATATCGCGTGCCACTTTATTGCCGTAACGATCCATCTTGTCAGCGGCTTTAAGCGTTAATAAACGCGCTTGTTCAATTTGACAGTGCATTTTCGCTATGCTTTCTCGCACGGATTGCTGTTTGCTCAGTGGCTGACCAAAAGCTACCCGAGATTCAACTCGTTCGCAGGCTAAATCTAGCGCACGTTGGGCACAACCAATCAAACGCATACAGTGGTGAATCCGTCCTGGGCCTAAGCGACCTTGCGCAATTTCAAAACCTTTTCCTTCACCAATTAATAAACTTGAGGCAGGTACACGAACATTTTCAAACAACACTTCTGCGTGTCCGACAGGTTCGTCATAAAAGCCCATTGCACTTAATGGACGTACAACCGTTAAACCTTTTGTATCTATTGGTACAAGAACCTGTGATTGCTGTTCATGACGCGGGGCAGACGGGTCTGTTTTACCCATAACTACCAGTATTTTGCAATCTTCGTTCATAGCACCACTGGTATACCATTTACGTCCGTTTATAACGTATTCATCACCGTCACGCACAATAGAGGTTTCAATATTGGTAGCATCAGAAGACGCAACAGCCGGTTCAGTCATGGCAAAACCTGAACGTACCTTGCCTTCAAGTAATGGCTCTAACCACTTTTTCTTGTCCGCTTCAGAACCATATCGTGCTAATACTTCCATGTTACCTGTATCGGGCGCACTGCAGTTGAACACTTCAGAGCTCCACATCACGCGGCCCATAATTTCACATAACGGCGCATACTCTAGGTTGTTCAAACCTGCACCGTAAGGCAGATATTCTTCAGGTAAAAACAGATTCCACAAACCTGCGGCTTTCGCTTTCTCTTTTAACTCTTCTATTAATGGTAATGTTTTCCAACGTGTTTCTGGATTAGCGCTGGCAGCTTGCACGTCGGCTAAATATTGTTTTTCATTTGGATAAATGTGCTCATCCATAAAGGCTTCTAAACGAGCAATAAGATCTTGTGTTTTCTCTGAATAATCGAAGTTCATAGTATTTTATTCCATTTAACTAAACGTGACTGCACCAACACGCTCGGGTATATCGAGATGCGGTACATTATTGAAGCTACTTAACCGCACAGTATCGCGATTAAAGAAGAAATGACTGTAACTGGCGTTACGAACTTGCATGTTAAGTTCAATCACATGCTTGGCATCAAGCTCAAGTACTATGCTCATCAACATAGAAATAGCCCCACCTGAACTGACCAAAAGAATGGGCTTATCATGAGTATCCTTGCGCATTGCACTGAGCACAGCAAATACGCGTTGGCGAAACTCTCCCCACGTTTCTTTCAACATGCTGGGGTCTAACTGCTCATTCGACCAAGCTCCCATCGCTTTTTTAAGCAATCGGTAAAACTCCGCCGGTGGCGCACCTTTTTGCACAGCGTCCTTGGGATGATCTGTTAAATAAGCGGTAGCAATATTTTGAAAATCAAACTCATTTAATCCGCTATGGGTTACCGTTTCCAAATCGGTATTCAAGCCCCGAAGAATACCGCTGGCCGTTTCTTGATGCCGAACCATTTCACCTAACCACAATTGGCTAAACTCAAGATTACGCTCAGCAAGATACTCACCCAACCAGTCGGATTGCTGATGGCCTAGTGGGCTCAACTTGTCGTAATTATCTGCACCGAAAGATGCTTGTCCGTGACGTACAATATAAAACTCTGACATGTAACCACCTCAGTTTAAATCTGAAAATGATAGTAGAGACAAAGCTACTATTAGTTTAATTGATTATTTTAATGGTTTTGTATTGATTAACATTATGTCTCTAATAAAGGTAAGGGTGACGAGGGTTGTGCGCGATTGATAACCGCAGAAAATGCATTAACATTTTACTAACGTAGCATTTACTTTTAATTTAAAAACTTGCACTCTTATGCTCATCCGACTAGTTGCATTATTTGCAATGTGTTGGGTCCCGTAGCCCTTACTGATGTCAAAATTCAAATAATAAAATGTAAGGGCCTCAGCTAACACATGAAGAGAAGTATAATAATGCCCAAGTTACCCAACCGTTTAAAACGCTCCCCATTAGCATCATTAATAACCTTGAGTCTTGCCTTTAATAGTGGATTCTCTTTAGCTCAAGCGAAAACGCCTGAAGAGAAGGGGTTAGAAACTATCACTGTGACTGCACAAAAACGTGCGCAAAATCTTCAAGAAGTGCCTGTGTCAGTTACCGCCTTTAATGGCGAAGCGATGGCTGAAGCGGTCATTAAAGATATGTATGACCTGCAAACCAATGTGCCGGGCTTAGGTGCATTTCAGAGTCAAAGTGCCACCAACTCCAGTTTCTCGATTCGAGGTGTGGGCACGTCGTCACAAAACTTTGGTTTAGAATCATCAGTAGGTTTATACGTTGACGGCGTTTATAGAGCGCGCCAAAATTCAATGATTAACAACTTGGTGGACGTAGCTGCGGTTGAAGTGTTGCGCGGACCTCAAGGTACATTATTCGGTAAAAACACCCCCTCAGGAGCCATTTTAATATCGACCGTAGCACCAAGTCATGGCGGCGGTGACGGTTTTGTTGAGGCAACTGTAGGTAATTACGGCTTGGTGAATTTATCCGGGGCAATGTCGGTATCAGCAATTGACGATGTGTTGGCATTTCGCGCTACTGGCTTCTCGAGTAATCGTGACGGCACCATCAGCGATGTTAACTTAGGTGAAGACACCTTGAACGACCGGGATCGTTTTGGCGGTCGTTTACAAGCGCTTTATACGCCAAATGAAGACATGTCTTTACGGATTATTGCTGATTATGCCGAAATAGACGAAATATGCTGCGGTGCACCAGTGCAATTGAGCAATTTTGAAGCCAACGAAATACCGGGTAAATTTGGCACTGACGCCGCAATTGACCAATTAGGAGGCACTCGCTTCTCGGGTGGCGAGGCATTTTACGACCGAGAAGTAGCGGTATCGTTTTTACCTGTAGCGACGATGAAAGACCGAGGGATCTCTGCTGAATTCGATTGGAACTTAGATGAAAACTATACCTTTGTCTCTATATCAGCCTATCGCGCATTTGATTCGTACGACAATATCGATAGTGACTTCACCGATGCAGATTTATTTGGTACCAGTAACGATTCACAACAAAACTCATTTTCACAAGAATTTCGTTTAGATTACACCAGCGAAGATCTTAACTTTATTCTGGGTGCCTACTACTTTACCCAAGACCTAGATCTTGAATACAGCTTATACACAGATACTATTTTTGATGGTTTTGCACTTGGGGTACTAGGCCAAAATGTGGATGCATTAACAGGCGTAGCGGGCTCATTTAGTAGCTTATTAGGGGGCATTGATGGTTTGGCATCAGTGGGACTCATTGCTCCGCGAGCCGCGGGTGCGCCTGCTGGCACTGGCTTTAACCATGTTGCGGAACAGGAACACAAGAGCTACGCGATATTTGGACAGTTCGATTATAAATTAAGCGATGAGTTTACCCTTACTGCTGGTTTGCGTTTCACCAAAGAGAAAAAAGACTTGCTGACGGTGTTTACTGAGGTAGGACCGGACATTAACGGCTTAGCAGGTAACACCCCTGTTGACTTAGTAGCGGCGTTAACCACAGCGGGCGGAATAGCGGCAGGTGCCATTGATTTGACCACAGCGGCAGGTCAAGCTACGTTGGTTAATTTTCAAGGGTTTAGTGAAGCAGGCTGGGCTTTCCCCCTACTTGGCACCACCACCAGTCCACGAAGTAATATTCAAGAAAGCTTAAGCGATGATCAAATTAGCGGCACACTAAAACTCAGTTATCAGGCTGATAGCGATACGTTACTGTACGCATCATATGGTAATGGCTACAAGTCTGGTGGAACTAACACCGATCGTATTGCTGTGGGTTTCAATCCAATTTTTGATGCTGAAACATCTCAATCGTTTGAACTCGGTATTAAGAAGGATTTCCGCGAGCAAAACTTGCGTGTTAATGCTGCTGCCCATTACACCACTGTAGATGATTTTCAGGCGAACACGTTTACTGGCAATGGCTTTAATCTACAAAACGCCGGTGACTATGAAATATCAGGTATGGAGCTAGAAGCAACATGGTTGCCAGTTGAATCGGTCGAGGTACATTTGGGTTATGCGTTGGTTAATGCGGAATATAAAACCTTTGAAGCCGGAAACTGCTGGACCGCTTATACATGGCACACCGGTATTGATGACCCAGGCCGGGTCAATCCTGATGATAATTTCTGTGATCGGTCAGGAGATCGCCCAGGGGGAGAACCAGAAAACTATGCGGTATTGAGTGTAAAGAAAGACTTCGAATTAAGTGATAGCATTTACGCTTACATTCAAGGTGAATTTAGTTACACAGGCGATGTCATCCTCGATGGCAGTAACGACCCATATGCGGTTCAAGACTCTTATAATATCCTGAACCTGCGTTTATTCATGAATTTCACTGAATACGATATGGACGTTATTTTATGGGGCCGTAACGTGCTAGATGAAGAGTACATTAACCGTACAAACTTCAATACGCCCTTACAAGAAGGCAAGCTTAACGCTTATATGGCCGAGCCTGCTACCTATGGCATTACACTGAAAAAACGCTTCTAAACAAGACGCTAAAATAAACAGCCGACTCAGGTCGGCTTTTTATTGCCTATTTTTCGGTTATCAAGTTAGATATCGACTTGTTATCATTGCTGCATATTCTGTGTTTGTACTTTTATAAGGAAGCGTTGTGAATTTATTGATGTTAAGCAGCTCCAGAGCGGGAGATGAAGAATATCTAGCCCACGCTAGGCAGATGATTGAAAGCCACTTGGCTGATTGCAAAAATATCGTTTTTATTTCTTATGCTGGCGTGACTATCGACTGGCCGAGCTACACGGCTAAAGTGCAGGCCGCACTCCCTAAATTAGTCATTAGCGGCATTGAAGCCCACGAAAATCCCTACGCAGCCTTAGTCCAAGCCGATGCCATTATGGTCGGTGGCGGCAATACCTTTAATTTATTGCACCAGCTATATAGCCACAACTTAATTGAATGTATTCAAGAACAAGTAAGTAATGGAAAACCTTATTTAGGCTGGAGTGCTGGAGCAAACATTTGTGGTAATTCAATCCGTACCACCAATGATATGCCGATCGTATTTCCACCTTCATTTAATGCATTAAATCTGGTGCCTTTTCAGCTCAATCCTCATTACAGTGATTACCAACCACCTGGACATAACGGCGAAACACGCGCCCAGCGCATTGCAGAGTTTTGTGTTCTCAATCCAACTATGCCTGTAATTGGTTTAAGAGAAGGCACTGCACTTTTGCGCCAAGGGGATACCTTAACCTTACAAGGAGATTTACCCGCAGTGGTATTTGAAAAGGGTAGCCAAAACACGATTGCGCCCGGCCAAGATTTGAGTGCCTACCTCACACCAGAATAAGCAACATATATGTAACTAGAAAACGCTTCAAACCTCGGGGTATGAGTTATCGTAAACTATACATAATGCGAATATATAGTACAGGTGAAAGGCGCTTGCAATCCTGTGCTGTCACCCCCACATGTCTTTTATCAGTTGTATTTAAGGACATTTATCCATGACAGCCTCGACACCTTTTTCCATTTTAGATTTGGTTCCCATCGCCCAAGGGCACAGCATCTCACAAACGTTAGAAAACAGCCGGCAACTGGCTGTTCATGCCGAAGAATTAGGTTACAACCGAGTCTGGCTGGCCGAACACCATGGCATGCGCGGAGTAGGTAGCTCAGCCACAGCCGTTGTGTTGGGTCATATCGGTGCAGCCACCCATAAAATACGTATCGGCTCCGGTGGCATCATGTTACCGAATCACTCACCTTTAATTATCGCTGAGCAATTTGGTACCTTGGCTGCCCTTTTTCCTGACAGAGTTGACTTAGGTTTAGGTCGTGCTCCGGGCACTGATATGGCTACAGCCAGAGCGCTTAGACGCAATATGCAAGCGGGTGTTGAGGATTACCCGAATGATGTGCGTACATTACAAAGCTATTTAGGCACGCCTAGTGCTGAGCAGACTATACTCGCTGTGCCAGGTAACGACAGCCACGTGCCAATTTGGTTACTTGGCTCAAGTTTATATAGCGCACAATTAGCAGCGCAGTTCGGACTGCCCTACTCTTTTGCCTCACATTTTGCCCCTGATGCATTGTTCGATGCGCTCAATATCTATCGCAGTCAGTTTAAACCCTCTGCTCAATTAGCCCAGCCTTACACTATGGCTGGCGTAATGGCAGTGATTGCCGATACAGATGATGAAGCTAAATATTTGTACACCTCGCTTCAGCAGCAATTTGCCAACCTACGACGAGGAGCGAACAAGCCTTTCGCAAGACCAGTAGATGATATTAATGCGGTGTGCAGCCCGGCAGAACTGTCAATGATTGAACATACGTTGCAGTACGCCATTGTTGGTTCGCCCGAAACGGCTCATAGCCAATTGGCTCGCTTTATTGAAAATAGTCAGGTTGATGAAGTGATATTTTCATTTCCGATACATGATCAAAAAGCGCGTTTACACAGTATCAATCTTTTGGCTGACAGCAAAAAAATGCTCAAGGCATCTTAAAAACTCAGGTGATTTAGTGTTGTTATGGTGTTTGTAAAAACACTAAAAGCTGACTTAACACTTTGATTTTTTAAATTGGATCTGAAAAGTCGGTCACTATCAGTAATGATGGTATTAAGCATAGTTGAGAAAACAACATGAGTATCAAACCTACCCCGTTACAGTTTGCTTTATGGGGGATAATATTAACAACTCTTTTCTGCTCAAAAGTGCGGGCTAGACAAGACGAGAGAACTATTGAAGTGGCGGTTGGCTGGAGCAAACCGCCTTATGTGAACTCTACCGATAACAGCGGTTTTGAGTTAGATTTAGCGCGGAAAATATTCGCCCGTATGGGCTATAAGTTCAAACCTATTTATGTGCCTTATGGGCGTTCGGTTGGTTTGTTAGTGCGTGGCCGCGTGGATGCGGCACTCACGTTAACGAAGAACTTGGCTACTGACCAAGTACAGTTGACTGACAATTATATTCAATATCAAAATGTTGCCATAAGCTTACGATCGCAAAACGTGACCATCGAACGACCAAAAGATCTTAATCACTTTGCCATTGCAGCCTATCAAACTGCTTCAAAGAATTTAGGCGCGGAATATGCCCTAGCGACTAAGCAAGCGCCGTTATATGTGGAGCTGCCCGATCAAAAAAAGCAAGTTGCTATGCTACTAAACGGCCATGTGTCAGTCGTAGTGATGGACGTCAATATATTCAACGATTTGCAGGCCACAATGGAGCCTAAAGCGAGCAGAAAAGCCGTGACAATCCATAATATATTTGCCCCCAACTCTTACCAAGTTGGTTTTTTAAAATCCAACCTGAAAAATCAGTTTAACCACGCATTAAAAGACTATCTAGAATCTCAAGACCATGCGCAACTCGTTAAAAAATACCAGATATTCAACAAACGCGCAGAATTTAGTGACCTTTAGCTTAACGCGACCAAAAAATTACAATATGCTAGGTAAAATTGACCAACCATATGCAATTATTTCGCATAGAGCAGTTGGCAATTTGACGTTTAAAAAGCGTCATAACCATAAGAACTACGTCTTGTGTCATTTGAACTCACAAGAATTGCACTCCTTTAAAAATTGGCAAAATTATTGCTAATTGTTATCGATACTTAAGTACTAATTAAATTTAAGCTTTCACTTTCAAAGTCTAATTACCCTATCACGTGATCCACCACGCGGTGGTAAATGATAAGTGCTTTTATTTATGCTGTGCGTTACCCGTTTATTCAAGGAATTACCATGTTTCGAACACCTTCCCGCTCCAGTGCTTTGTTGATTTTGTCAGTCCTAGGACTTAGCGCCTGCTCTGACAGCTCAAAACTTGACCCAGCAATAACATTTGGTAGCGACCCAACATTAGTTGAGCCGAATTCCTCACTGATCCCCAACGTCAACATAGCAAATGCTGTTGGTTGGCCACTGGATGAAAAACCCACCGCACCCTCTGCATCAATGCAGGTTAATCGCTTCGCACAAGATTTAGATCATCCAAGATGGCTATACACCTTACCCAATGGTGATGTACTTGTGGCAGAAAGTAATAAGCCACAAAAACACGATGAAGACGGTGGCTTAAAGCAGTGGGTAACTAAAAAAGTGATGTCCAAAGCAGGTGCAGGTACCCCAAGCGCTGATCGCATAACGTTACTGCGAGACGCCGATAAAGACGGCGTTGCCGAAACCAAGACGACCTTTTTGGAAAATCTGCACTCTCCTTTCGGTATGGCATTGGTGGGTAACACACTTTATGTGGCCAATACCGACGCCATTGTGAGTTTCCCTTATCAGCAAGGGCAAACCGAGATTACCAAGGCGCCCACAGAGCTAGTAAAATTACCCGCAGGAAAGCTGAACCATCATTGGACTAAAAATATTATTGCCAGTAAAGACGGTAGCAAACTTTATGCGTCTATCGGCTCTAACAGCAACATTGCCGAAAATGGTTTTGACGCAGAGCTAGGTCGCGCTGCGATCTGGGAGATTGATATAGCAACAGCTGAGCATAAAACATACGCTTCTGGGTTGCGTAATCCTGTTGGCATGACTTGGTCAGGCGATACACTTTGGACAGTCGTTAATGAGCGTGACGAACTCGGAAATGATCTTGTGCCTGATTATATGACATCAGTACTTGAAAATGGATTCTACGGCTGGCCCTACAGTTACTATGGGCAAAATATAGACACCCGCGTTGAGCAACGTGAACCAGAACTAGTTGAACGTGCCATCAAGCCAGACTACGCCCTAGGCGCACATACCGCCTCACTGGGTTTGCTTTACACCCAGGGAAAACATGCATTAAAAGAATTAGGCGAAGGTATGTTCATCGGCCAGCACGGATCTTGGAATCGCACCCCAAAAGCAGGATATAAGGTGATTTTTGTACCATTTAAAAATCATCAGCCTATGGGCAAACCGATTGATATTCTAACTGATTTTTTGAGTAAAGATGATGAAGCCCAAGGTCGTCCAGTCGGCGTAGCATTAGACCATAGCGGAAACCTATTGGTTGCTGATGACGTAGGCAATATTATTTGGCGGGTGTCCCCTAGCAATACCAATATCACTCACAATCTGAATTAATTCAGCAAGTTTGCTCAATTAACCAGATAATAAAGAACAAGACATGGCAGTGAGCGTAGCTGAAATGTCTTTTCTTTTCTGTTCTCTTTTCTAGCAATGATCATTCTGAGTTAACAACGGTTTTTCATACCTTCGATACAACATGCGTTTGATTGGACAATTTAATGGCTGGTGAGCAATAATCAGATATGTTCTACGGCTGTAAATATCAACTTAGGTTCTTCTCTAGTAAATTGATTAGTCCCAAAAGGATGAAAAAACGTTCGTGGAGGTTTTAGCAATTAAGTAATGGGCATTGAACGTAATACAGCACAGAATATATCGCCCTATATATGCAAGACTTCCCCACAGACTTAGTGACCTAGTATCAAATTTGTAAACTAACGGTTGCCCTACAAAACGGCCATAATACGAGTTCAATCCATCAAACTATTAAGCTAACGAAATGCAGTGTATAAATTCATCGCGTTAGATAGTTCTAAAACCTTTTTTCTAGATTCGTTGTCAATCAAAGTGTCATTAACATAGTGCTCAAGGATCCCGTTCATTTCTTTTAAATGAGGTATCAAAAGCTCTTTGTCTTTTGCCTTAACGTTATAATGATTAATGGTTCTTAGTAGTTTTATTGAAGCACTATTAAGACTGTTATTTTGTCTTGGCGTCGGATTGTCATGTGGTGTAGATAACCCTAACTTATGTATGACTTCTTGCACTACATCACCCTCATATTTAAACGCTAAAACGCTTTCTTCACCAAATAATGTTTGGCATTCACTGACAAAATCCTGATAGTTCAAATGTTGTGAGAACCATTGGATATTCAACATCTCAGCAAAAGATAAATCTTTGCCATAACATGGGTTGCTTTGTACTTGGGGGTTACGTATACATTGTTTATAAAAGCTTTCGATAAACCCCAGTGGCTCACGAAACCAAACCCATACTTCGACATTAAAAAGTTCATTCAATGCACATAAAACATCCTTTGACTCATCAGGAAAATCCCACCAGTAATTGTATATGCCCTCAGAAGACAGAATAATAGTATGGGTGTCATTTTTAACTTGTGAAATGATGTTCTTAAAATTTGCCAGAAAGTTTTCTACATGAGTGGTCACTAAATTTTTCTCAAACCATTGATGTCTTGGCGCGGTGGGATTAGCTGATTGTTCAAGATTATGGGGATAAAGGATCCCTTTACCTCTGAGCTTGCGTTGCTTTTTATTAAGATAGGTTTGTAAACTTGTGGTACCCGTTTTAGGTGTGCCAGCATGTATGATTAGCTTTAGTTTCTGCATCTTGCGTTGCGCTAGGGATGGCGCGAAAGGTTTAAGTTGCTCAGCCAATTCGTTAGCAAAATGAATAGTTGTTATTTCCATTTCGATATATAAAAACCTATAAAAATAATATTAAGAAAAAAGTAACTTTATTCTAACCTGCTATTGATAGCGAATATAGAATCGGTCGGCCACAACAATAGCCAATGATTGTTAGGTAATATATTTTCACTTCAAAGAATAGCGCTTTATTTATGCAAAAAAATTCGCCTAACAATCTCAATTAAAAACGTTCAGGACTGTTGGATTAGTCGATACACAAAACCACTACGATTGGCCCCCTAACAATTGAAAGTTGAGATAAATGCAATGGTATTTGCACCACCGTGAGCTATGATTGACGGCCATAGATTACGGCCATAGAAAAAACACAAAATGCAGAGACGTACCAACGTTTTGTGGCTTTAGTGGATAATACATTATTTGAATTTTCCAATTGAAATCCCTTTGGAACATATAACAATGAGTCGAAAAGGCTACACCACAAACATAGCACCTTAAGCTCAGTCCCTCTCTCAACTAATTCAATTAACAGCCCTTACGATTAGATATTTACTCACTTACTAGCATAACGTAAATACTTGTAATTCCACCTGATATCTAAAGCATTCATCTTCGAAATCACTTGGTTAAAAGACGTTTCAACAACATATGTTTATATTTTTTTGGCGACAAAGTTGTTTAGCAACGCAGCATTGGTTGGGTATTTCTCAAGTAGCTCAGCAAGTTTTTTAGCGCTATCAATAGGTTTGAGATGAGTCAATCCCCTTCGCAGCACTCTTACTTTTTCTAGATCGTTCGAATTGCGCAGAAGCTCCTCACGGCGTGTGCTACTTTTGGCTATATCTAGCGCAGGGAAAATACGCTGATCTGAGACTTCCCGAGATAAAACGATTTCCATATTGCCCGTGCCCTTAAACTCCTCAAAAATCACTTGGTCCATCCGGCTTCCGGTATCCGATAGTATGGTTGCTAAAATAGTAAGCGACCCACCATTTTCAATTTTTCTAGCGGCACCAAACAGTTTTCGCGGTATTTCCATTGCTCTAGCATCAATGCCGCCAGACATAATGCGCCCACTACTTTTTCGCTCTGCATTATGTACACGCGTAAGTCTTGTGAGAGAGTCAATGACAATCATTACATCGTGACCTTCGCCAGCTTCACGACGGGCTTTATTTAATACGTTATTGGCCATCCGCACATGCTGATCGTAGCTTTCATCCGAGGATGAGGCATGCACTTCAGCTGGCACGCTACGTTTGAAATCAGTGACCTCTTCCGGACGTTCGTCAATTAGCAAGGCATAAAGCTTTATATCGGGATACGCTTTGCCCACCGCTTGGCAAATATGTTTTAACAAGGTTGTTTTTCCGCAACCCGGTGGAGCAACAATCAAGCCGCGTTGACCCATTCCGATTGGTGTAATTAGATCCATCGCTCGCGTGCTAGGTTGCTCAGAGCCTAACTCTAGCTGGATCCATTGATTAGGATTGATGGCTACACCATTCGTAAAACGTTTTTGCGGGTCAACATAAGGAGTATCCTTGACCTCATTAACTGCTTTATCTGCTTGTTGAGTATCTTTATTTTTTTTCAACTTAAGAGATAATATTTTTCTTGTCATGATATCGGTTTACAGCCCTTGATAATAATGCCGCTTATTATGACACCCATAATAAAAAAGTCGTGCGTTAAATCCACAGTATCAATGTTGGTTAATAACATTTGAGAATTCTAGCGGATGAAACGCAAACGAATTGGCCGTTTTGGGGGTTAACTATTGGCACAGACCGCGCACAACCACAAGAAAGAGAAAACACAGAGTAAGTGCTTATCATGACACCATAATAAAAATGGGTCGTTCAATCTACAATATCAATGCTGGTGCGCTTGTCACGCACCTATAATAAGCGGTCGTGCGTTATATACATCGACTCAATGTTACTGTGTTTAATTTAAGCTTTTTCATTGGTGAAACAAATTGATTGGTCAGTTCAGGTGTTGAGCATTGACACAATTTGCGAACAAGCACAATCAACCCCCAATACAGCGCCGATGCACGCAGAAAGTCCAAACACGAGTCCTCTGTGCTAGGCGTAGCATTTAAAAGTATCCAATATTGGCCTGGGGCGCCAAATTTTTCTTTATGGAGCGACACTCATCTGCATAATTTATTTGGTACCCCATATTTTTGAAACAGCACCGTTCGAACCAAGCCCTCCCACAATAAGTGCAATTCCTCCTCCACAGAAAAAAAATATCACAGGAATAAGTGAACCAACCCCACCAATAAAGTTGGCCGCCGTTGCCGAAACGAACGAGAGAAGGAGGAATAAAGCGCCTACAACATTCAAGGCGACTCGGTGAGACTTTTTATAATTTGTCGGTGCTTCATCAGGCTCGAAAATCCGCAGTATAGGCCAGCATATTCTTATTAATAAATTCTTCATAAAATCTCGTTTCGTGACTAATAACTACACTATAATCTGCGTCATCATATAGTTACTCAGTTCTAAAAAATCCCTTATAAATTCAAGCGGAAACATTAACATAGACAAGCATGATGCACGCAAATGTCATTGTTAAAGATTAGCCGAAGCAGAATAAATACAGGATAAAAGCAGCATACATGATATTGATATATTACATGATTTACGCTAAAAGCAATGCTTCAATTTTTATGCTAAGCGATTAACATATTGAACAGATGTAACTGTCTAACTCTCTAATCAGAACATTCATATTTAAAACACGAGTCTTCAGCGAAAAAATATTCTTGATAAATAAATTTTAAACTCGTTAATAAGGGTCTAGATAACGGCTACGTACCACTCAAACTGATCAATTTGGGCAATGCGCTAAACTAAGGCATAATTATCGGACTCACCTTAAGCAACATACCCAAAAAGGAGAAAAGGATATAAGTGAATAAAATTAAGCTCACCCAAGACGAAAACCTCTCCATAAAAGTTAGTTATCAGTTATTGCCTAGTGACCAGCAACGACTCGATCTGTATTTCTCCTTACCTGACGAAATGGGCATTAGCCCCAAAACGTTAGCCGAAGAGCATTATTTTCATAATAGTATCCAAACCAATAGTGCTTATTACTCAGATCAACTGCATGTACCTTTAGTTCGAAGTCGTTTTATTAGCCAACAAAAGGGTGAGCAAAGTGACTATCGCTTGAACCTTAATTTATTTTCTTATCAAATTCGTACTGCATTAGACACGGATATAAAACAAACCATTAAGCTCAAAGAAAGCAAAGATTTTTATCCTCATGCCATAGAGTTAGCAGAGCAAATTTCAGGGCTGCTAAAGAAGCTGAGAAGATATACACCTCCCGATCAGAAACTCAGGGCATACTTTGAAAATGCTGATAACTACCTCAGTTGGCAAGTGGAGCAATCGTTTTTAAAGCTACTATCTAGAGCGCCCAAAAGTAGTGATTTTGCAAGTGAAAGAAATTTTCTGTTTACCCTGTGCCGCAGTGAAAATGAGTATCGAGAAGAAAACCAATATAATTCACAAGTCACCCAGTCTGACCCAAATCGCATCACCAATAAAATGCGATTACTTCAACGCTTAATCGAATATGGTGTGGTATTTCAAAAAGAAATTAGAAGCCTCAATAGCAATTTAAACCGTATTGTACGTGGTACCGTCACGGCAATTATTATGGCTTTTGTTATGGTGCTTGTGTTAAACGCTCGGACTAACTTTACCGAAGTGACTATTGCATTAGTGGGCATGTTGGGCATCGTATACGGGTTAAGGGAAATATTTAAGGACGATATTACACGCATCATTTGGCGCCTAATTCAAAAAGGTCTGCCAAAATGGAAAATAATTTATCGACATAGCGTCAATAAAAGTCGAGTGGCGAGTCAAACAATTTGGCTTGAGTACATTCGCAATAAAGATTTGCCCCAACAAGTAGATAAATTATTTCAAACTCGAAGACAACAGAATAAACAAGCCGCACAATTACTGCATTTTCGCAGTGACACAAAAGTTATCGCGAAAAGTTTCTTACCCGGTTACGATGCGATTCAACAACGCATTTATTTTAATTTAACGCCCTTTATCCGTTTTTTAAAAAAAGGAGAAGGGCGTTTATATTCACTCGATAGTAGTAAAATAACCAAACAAGCTGTTGAACGTCGCTACCAAATCAACGTAGTTTTAATGCACACCGATAAGCTACAGCAACAACAAATACAACGCTTTAAAATCACCTTGAATCGCTCTAACATTATTAATATTGAAGCTATAAAGTCAGTTGATGATAAAGATACATAAGTAATGTACTTTTCATCATCCTCATGTCATTCGTACATATCTCTACCACTAACATGACTGCCATAATAAAAACAGAAACCATAACACCTGCGTATTTAGCATCGCTTTAAAGGATTCTCAGGAATTTGGCTAGAGAACGACAGGTCAATATGCCATTTAAGTTGCTGCTTGATGTAAATTAAAGATTAAATAGAATTTTAGGTGTGCCAACTATCACCTGCGGTATTTATGGCGATGTGAGGCGTTTTTATTTGATATTGGCGGGAAAACTACGCCCGTTTTAACAACACTTTTACCTTGCCCATTCCCCCTAGTGGTTGATATTGGGTGTGACGCTTGAATGCATTCACCAACTCTGCCCTGTTGCATAACAAAAGCGTTATAAATAAACATCTTTAGGATGGGTGTCTTTATATATATTTTATAAAGCAGTGTGCTTAGCGCATGCGTGCCTATTCTTAATTGATCATATTCACATGCCACTGAACTAGCGGGATTTGCTCAGTGGCCGAAGTTTAAAAATAAGTGAGTTGCATAATCAATCGGCTGCGCTAGGGCACGTAGTTAGCCACTGGTTTTTTTATTCGTTATTTCGCTTCTTTCTTCCACGTCACTAACTTCTGTATATTTCCCATCGAAGTAGCTATCAAGTAACACGCTTGCAGGTACCCCTTGCTGTGAAATTGTTCGAGTACCGGCCCAGTTAAAGCTTTAAGCTTGGTTTCATTTATATTGTAAAGCCCATCGAAACGTTTTTGTTGTCCGTCAGCGAGCGTAATAGTTAATTGAACCTGTTCAATTAAGTCATGCTCTAGCAATGCATCGATAAAAACTTCTGTTCGATTGTTTCCGGACATTAATTGGCCTAGCAAATCCAGCATTTCGTTAAGGTAATCAGTTGCTTTACCTTGGTCGTCGAATAAGCGCTCCCCTTGTTCTTTATTGACCCTTGGACTGTCCATATCTAAGGTCAATACAGTATTGTCACTATTGGGCTTTGCGCCATCTTCAGTTACACCAACAATGAAAGGCTGGCGTCTCAAGTGAATGGGTACGTAATGCGTTCGCCATTCATTGTTCTGTAAAAAAAGATTCTCTGCGGCTTCAAAACCCGTTAACACATTTAAACCAAATTGGCCGTTATTGTTGTCTTTTAAAAAACAGATTGGATAAGCGATTGCTAGCGCCCGAACTTCGTCAGCAATAACGGGGATGAAATGTACGTTTTCACCGAACTGAATACCTCTGTCAGTGATAACACGGGTATCGCTATGGTGCTTATAATCGAGTAATACGGGCTGGGCCAAAGGAGCCTCCTTAGTGTTTTAATTGAGTCTATTTATCTTTAAACTTGTGAATCGCAACGCTTATCTTATTACACTTTTTGCAAACCATACTGATGAATTTTGTTAAGTAAGGTGCGATTAGTTGGCAAATTATGCAACATCTGCTCAGTTTGCTGAATATTCTCTGTTCTCAAACTGCGAGCCTTTTACTGGTAATTATTCGATCGCTTCATAGCACTATGCTGGGTGAAGAATCCTATTCCGTTGATAAGGTATTAATTGCTAGCCGCAGAAAATATTCCCCCTGCATGCTCGAAGTCGTTATGCCACGGGGATTGATATTCCCCCAACGTTAGCTGATCTTGCAGACCTTGAGGGATAGTAGCCCAAATAGGTAAAGGCGTAGACGGTTTCTCAGTAGGTGATAAAGTAATTGTACGCCCACTTGAACACCAAGGCTTCCATAGCGGCTGGAGACAAAGCGGATTTGGCGGTGAAGGCGGTAAGTTTGATCTTAAGCAATGCCTTGAAAAGAAAACGGTCTATATCAACAAGTTCTGATGCTTAGCTAGGTCAAATATTGTACAGCGCAAAGGTAAGCTGCGGTTTATCTTTTTGTAAAAAGCCGTTAATAACGCCCTACCCTCGCCTAGATTGCAGTGGCTATATTAACTAGACCCCTGCACCGCAAAGCGACGATAATTTGTGCGCCATTTTAAAAATAAAACGCCTCTAACAACCTGAGGTCGTATATTCAATGGTAGGTGATAAACCCACGCTCACCGCTCTGTAATATATTAAATAACAATTTGTAGCGACGATTGGCACTTGATTAACATATGCGCCAGATGTGTGCGTAAGTGACGCAAAGGTGAGATACACTTTTGTTCGTTGGTAATCTGTAGACCATATCCAGTCTGTTTCAAAACTATCACGCATGGCTTTAGAAATCCCATTATTGCGAGAGCCACTAGGGTATCCGTATCTCGTTTCTATGTCCGATACGCCATCTCCATTTAAGTCAACAGCGCCTAATTCCGAGTTATTCAGCCCTTGAATTGCTGCTTTAGCGTACACTAACTTCCCAGCAGACTGCATAGCACCACCCACAGATTTTAATACTGCTGCATTAGCATCACCACTCAAATCAAGAAATTTAGGAGCCGCCGTTACCGCTAAAGTGCCTAATATGACAATAACAATAATCAACTCAATTAGGGTGAATCCAGTTTGTCTATTTAATGTAGGGGCTTTGGGCATATTCATCGTGTTTATTTAATAATCCGGATTTTCTTTGCGCAGACTTTTTAATAAAGCAAATACTGCACAGCAATTATAAACTTGAGCAATAGGATTATAGTAGAAATGCGCTTGATAAAAATATACCACATAGGTATATAAAATCGATAAAAGCAGACACGATGAAATTTCAGACAATATAATTCTATCATCTGATCGCAAGGTAGCTTGGAGCCCATTTCTTTTTATAAAATGGTATTTGTTAACATATCAATTCAACGGAAAATAAACGGCAATCAATGTTAAGGAAAATCCAAGAAGCGAGCTTTTTTCGCTTCTATTTATTAACTTACCGCTATTTTAGTTTTAGGCAGTTTTCTTATCCTTGAATGTCGCGCTGAACGCATTATCAAGGTCGGCAATTAAGTCGTCAGGATGTTCTAAACCAATTGATAAACGAATGAGACCTTCGGTAACGCCAAATTTATCCCGTAATTGAGCAGACACCCCTGAATGAGTTGTACTACTTGGGTGGCATACCAAGCTTTCAGTCCCTCCCAGGCTAACGGCTGATTTAAAAATAGACAGATTGTTGATTAAGCAAAATGCCTCTGACTTTGCTACGTTCAGTACGAAAGAGAATGTCGAGCTAGGGCCAGAACATTGGCGCCTATAGACTGCTTGATAGGCTTTATCTTCGATAAAGTCAGGGTGCAGGATTTTAGCTGAGATATAAACATTGTTCGCGAGCCAATGTGCCACTTTACGGCCGCTGTCGGCAGCGCGTTCCATTCGAATACTTAAGGTTTCCAGTGAGCGCGATATCATCCAGCTTGTGTGTGGGTCGAGGTTGAGTCCCAGTGCCCCGCGAGTCGCACGAATTGGCCGCAACATTTCACGACTACCGCATACAGCGCCCGCGACAAGATCACTGTGCCCCCCCACGTACTTCGTTAGCGAGTACATGGCTATATTAATGCCCTGAGGAACCACTTGTTGGAAAACGGGCCCCATAAGGGTGTTATCGCAAACACTGATTGGGCGGTGACCAGTTTCCGTTTTGATTATGTCCAAAACGCGATTTAGCGCTTCGAAATCAACAAGCGCGTTTGTCGGATTCGCCGGTGATTCAACAAAAACCATGGCTACCCGACCTTTTTTACCCGCTTCACGTAGCGCGCTAAGCATTCCGGTCTCGTCCAGACCATCGTGAAACTCGCCAGTCTGAATATTGAACTCAGGTAAGAATTTTCGGATAAGCGTTTCAGTGCCGCCATAAAGAGGAGCACTTTGCACAATCACATCACCAGGGCGCAAGTAGGCGAGCAGTATGGCGCTAATGGCGCCCATCCCGCTGGAGCAAACGACCGAACATTCAGCGCCCTCGAACACAGATAGGCGGTCTTCGACAATTTCCACATTTGGGTGGTTGAAGCGGCTGTAAATTAGTCCGCCCACGCTGCCTTGTGGTGCAGGCTTACGGCCAGCCATAATGTTGAAAAACTCTTCCCCCTCTTCCGGTGTTTGGTAGGCAAAAGTCGACGTCAAGAAAACCGGAGGCTTAACCGAACCTTGTGATAGTTGCGGATCGTAACCGTAGGACATCATCATGGTTTCAGGTTTAAGTACGTGATCACCGATTTTGCTTTTTTTGTAGTTTGTATCGTTCGCCATAGTCTTTTATTCCTGTAAGAGATATTGTCTTAATCGTTGCTGTTCGTTACGCCTGCATTGTCTCAGTTGCACGCTAAAACAACCTTTGAACACTGGAGTTAATGCGCTTCATCGTCCCGCCACATCACAGCGCAAAGGGCAATGAAAATCAATTTTTGCAAAAGAGTATCATACTATTTATCCCGCCTAGGGGCTTTCGCAGAAGTTACAATACAGCACTGACAGTCACCGGCGTAATGCAGTTAAACACAATGGATTGTGTGCAGTTGATTTAAAGCTAGAAGAGTTTCATGGCAGAAAAGCAACAATGCAGCGCAATTAACTCTAGTACCATAATTAGCCACTCCTATTATTTTTAGCGCCACACCCACCGACAAATAACAATTAGCGGAATACTGCACCAATAGAATGCCCTAATTGACGAAGAAGCTGACATGGCAGCGCTTATAGATGAGCCTAAGGGGTAAGTCATAACCTCTCTTACGGTATCATCCCTGAACAGCCACCTTAGTAACCCGCTGAACCAAGCGGGTTTAGTCACGCAGCTCAGCGCCATTGCAGAAGTTGTCACCCAGCAGCTAGGCTGCTAATCAGCTTTTTTCCATTTGAGGAAGACAAGGATTTAGTAAATGATGCACTGTGTGGGTGCTTGGCAAATGTTTTGCTGCCTTTTAACACTATTGATACGTCATGTACTATTGCGCTTTATTTAACCGACATATAACCGCTATTGAAACACCTCAGGCAGATGACGGGCGGTTGACTTTTGCGTCATATAAATCAAAACTATCTACTGATAGATTCATTAATACCCGAATTGGCATTAAGAGGACATACCGTGCAACACAGTAAAGTCATTATAGTAGGAGGCGGTTTAGCAGGCTTATATGCGGCAAGCAGATTAGAACGGTTAAATATCCCTTATCTGTTACTCGAAGCACAATCGCATTTAGGTGGCCGAATATGGGCGGCAATAGGTGATCGCAAGCAAAGTGAATCCCCAAGCCATGACCTCGGCCCAACATGGATTTTCCCTCATCAAAGCAAAATACAAGCCTTAGCAAAAGACTTGAAAGTAAATCTATTCGAACAATACACAACCGGCGATGTTCTTTTTCAAGCGCCGAATACAACGCAACCAACACAAATTGCTGGGGCTGGCGTTATGCAGCTATTTCGCGTTGAATCAGGTATGTATCAACTGATAAATAAATTATACAGTCAGCTCGCTAACGCTGGCGCTGCGCATAAAATAAAGCGCTCTCACTGCGTTAACAGAATTGAAAAAGACAGTGTAAAAAATGCTTGGCAGCTAACCGTTTCTGATTTTACGCAAGATAAGCAACACATCGCAGGCGAGCTTGATAATACGATAGAAGATACGAACAAGCACATTATCTTCAACGCTGAACATCTATTATTAGCTTTACCGCCAAGGATTATCCAACGAGACTTTGCAGTACAAACTTGGGGCTCAACGTTGCTCGAGCAACGTTTACGTTCAGTACCGACTTGGATGGCAGCCCAAGCAAAATTTATTGCTACCTACCAACGACCCTTTTGGCGTGAAAAAGGTTTATCGGGTCAAGCGTTTAGTCAGGTAGGACCAATGATAGAAATGCATGATGCCAGCAGTACCGAAAACAGCGGTCATGCCTTATTTGGTTTTATTGGTATATCAGCCAAGCGACGAAGCGAAATTGGTGAGACTCAATTAATACAAGCCTGCTTAGATCAGCTAGCCTTTTTTTATGGAGAAGATGCATACAAGATCCAAAACTGCCATATTAAAGACTGGGGACAAGACCCATTCATTACGACCGAGTATGATAGAAATGAAGCCGCAAAACATCCTGAATTCAACATACACGGATTAGAGAGTGAGCTTAAAACCCTTAACGTGCATTTTGCAGGCAGTGAATTTTCACACCAAGACCCAGGCTATCTAGAAGGGGCACTGCACGCCGCAGATCAAGCTATTGATAGCATCAAAAATAGCCTCTTGAGTCCTCAATAATACGAGGTTATCACTTAAACCTAAGTGCTAAACGAATGTTTACGGTGTTGCTGCTCTGTGTTAGGTCGAACGTCATTCCCTTCTAAAGCAACTTGCTCACTTGCTGACAGCGCTGCCTCAGACAATAATGATTGTTTAGCTTCATTCTCAGCAGCCCGCTTACTGGCCTGCTCGACTAAGTCTTTCATAAGCTGCATCAGCACATCAATTCGATCATTGATCAGCGCTAATCGTTGTTGCTGTGCTTCATTGAGGCTTGTTTTGCTTACTAGCGTATCGTGTTCTTTTTCTAACGCTTCAATTTCCGCTTTAATTTCATCAAGCGTACGTTTATCAACGCCTAAACGATTAGCCAACAAATACTCAAACGCTTTTTCACTAAAAGACGTTTCTTTGGCTGTACTTTCATCAGGGTCTACTAGGGTATCTGATCGAGTGACCGATTCACTTTGTGACGATTGCTGCACGGCCAGTTCAGCGGCAAACGCTTGCCCTTTTGCCGTTACGTCTTGTACCTTTTCGCCTTTATTTGCGTATTCTCGCTGCCACTTTTCGTATTCAAAACTGGTCACTAACATTAGATACTTCCTCCTTAGCGCAGTAAAGCTGCTCGTTATTGCTGATCAACCAATGCCTAAACTCAGCAAGAACAGCGCCATAAATAGTGTAATCTGGTAACGCACTCATCATGTCTAGGCTATCAATAGCGTCTTCATTCGCTAAAGGTTGATTTACCAAACTAGCTTAAGACGCATAAACATCTACTTGCGATATAAGTGCATTGCGATGGCCATGAACCGTTTTACCCGGCCAATAAACAATCATAGGCACGCGGGTAACCCCTTAAAAGACATTGTATTTTCCGCCTCTGAACGGTCCTGCCGGTGTATGTTCACCAAGCATTTCTGCGGCTTTATCGTCGTAACCATCATCAAGTACAGGTCCATGATCACTGGTGAAAATGGCCAGCGTATTATCCGTAATATCTGAGGTAGCTAGCTCCTGCATGAGTCTGTCAACGACCCAGTCCATTTGTACGATGCCATCACCACGTGGGCCCATGGTCCATTTGCCTTTGAAGTGTTTGTTAGGTAATCGCGGTACGTGAATATCTTGGAATGAAAAAAATAGGAATAATGGATTTTTTTGCGCTTAGATAAAAGCGATACAAAAGCAACATAAGTAGCGTTAAAATTTCAGGAATATTGCTTGTTGTGTGAATGGTGAGCTAGGTATTTAACTTACTCAGTGGTCAAACATTGCGGATATGACATACATAAAAGACTATTGTAAGCCGAACTGCTTTAGTCTTTATTGGTAAAGCGTACCTTGATGTTTTAGCCAACCATGAACATGGCGGTTATTTGGGTCTCGGTGGGTCCAGTGCACTACGCCACCTTTACTGCTGTATTCGTATTCACCATAAAATTGAACGGTATCACCTTGGGCGATAGTCTTAATGCGCGGGGCAAGATCTATATTGTGGGCAATTAAAATAGTCTGGCCTGATGAAAGCTTAAGAATAAATTTTTGATGCCGGGAGCCCTTGTTGTCATCACGCAAAACACGCACCACAGTGCCGCTGCCGTTGACCTGTACGTCACTTTTGTGATCCGCATAGGCCTCTTGCAATGTAATGGCATGGGCAACACCTACCCCTTGAAAGAACACGAACGTAAATAGCGACAGTAAAACCACCCTGCGTACTCTTCGCATTAATTCACTACATAAGCCTTTTATCTTCAACGTATTTTTGCAATGTTCATTCCAGCGTGATGTTATTAAAGCCTTAGGTGTTTCCTGACGTACCATTCGTTTCTCCCTGAAAACCTATCGTCACTGGAAATAAAGTCCGTTGGTAGGCTGGCATTTTACTTCCAACCTCTGGGGCGCTGCTTTGAACAAAATACACGGAGTACTGCCAATAAAAAATAATATCGATGGAACCAAGTACGTGTATTAAATAAATCAGCGTTATTTTTTAATCATTGTTCTGCCGTTAGGTCCAGTATAGCGAACAACCCAAAAGATGATATTCCATTAATAAAAGAGCAAAAGTCCGCAAAAAAGCACAATAAGTCTAGTCTTCATATGGTCTCGATTTTACTAAGCTATTTCGTATTTTTAGCTAGGCTTCAGTGCGGTGCAATTTATAATTTACCCGCTATATCAAGACTCAATAATCGGTTCAACATTTTGGGTAATCGTTTCAGACTCGATGCTCTCTTCTTGCTTTGTGCGCTCAGCTTTTGAAACGTATGAAGATTTTTTCTTACCGCTATTTTTAGCTGCTACTGCTTTAATACGTTTTTTATGGATTTGTGTTAATTTTTTCTTTCGATTCATGGAAATATCTTTGGTAAAGAGCCTATTTTAATGGCTGATTAATACGGCATATCGCGTTATTTTCACTATTATAGCGCAACAATAATGTCCTGTTGTTTTTCTTTCAATATGAGTTTGCAAAAACTGTTAATATGCGCGCGATAATTACTTAGCATCCATGACAACCTCATTGATACGGGTGATAACGTTAATCCTTTTGCTTTTTTTATAGGTAGCACAATGTCAGAGAAAACAACCAGAAACAGACGTATACGCAAGAAATTACATTTAGATGAGTGGGCGATTTTAGGCTTCGAGTTTAGTTGTAATTTGGCTGAAGCAACTGAAGAAGAGTACGAGCTTTTCTTCAATAGTTTTGCAGAGTTAGTTACCGCGCAACATTTATATATAACCTTGAACGATGATAGCGAATCTTTAGATGGTTTCGTCACATCGGCTGAACGTTATGGCAACGCAACTGAAGAAAACAAAGCCGCGATCGAAGCGTTCCTTAATAGCCAAACTATTGCTAATGACGTTAAAGTCGGTGCGTTAGTGGATGCATTTTACGATATATAACCACTGGGCACTGAGTGTCAATGTATAGCTACAAAACCACTCGCGCTGCCAACAAATTCGCGTACATCATGAGCCTTCATGATGTACTTGATTTCTTTTTGACTTAAAATTCGAACGCCCGTTTCAATCATCGCACTAAAAGCTGCGACAAAATACTGTATTCAAAATCGACTATTCTAGACGTCGACCCCAACAGGCAGATTATGTTTATCGAGTTAGCGGTATTTGAGAAACGCTTTATCGCTTCAACGTTACGTCACACTTACCACTATCAAATATAAACTGACCCAATCCCAAGAAACTTGCGCCACTGCTAGACTAAATTACCTTTGACATCTATTCCAATGCGCCTTATTGATAACGCTAGAGGCAACACACTGTTATCAAGGAAAATCATGTTCCTGCTTTTAAGTGCATATCTACCTATCGCTTTATTAATTTACCTGATGACCAAAAAAAATAATTTAGCCGCGAGTAAAGCTTTGCCATTGTGCGCAGCAATAGCCTATATGTTGATGTTGGTCGTTTTCAATTTTAAGGCTAATTTGGTTAATGCTTCCGTACTAAGTGGTCTATTGTTGGCATTAACACCGATTATGATTATCGCTGGCGCAATTTTCTTGTTTCGTTGTATGGAGGTCACGGGGGCGCTAGAAATTATTCGTAATTGGCTAAATCAGATTAGCAGTAACACTGTGGCACAACTGATGATAGTCGCCTGGGCTTTTGCTTTTTTAATCGAAGGGGCCAGTGGTTTTGGTACACCAGCAGCCATTGCAGCCCCAATTTTAGTGGGTTTAGGCTTTCCTGCCTTAAGGGTCGCTATATGCTGCCTTATTCTTAATACTATCCCCGTTACATTTGGCGCCGTGGGCACACCAATTTGGTTTGGCTTGTCGATGACAGACCTAACATCTTCATTACTGCAAGATGTCGCATGGAAGTCAGCGTTAATTAATACCGTGGCGGCCCCGTTTGTGGTTATTGCGGCACTGGCTTTTGTAGTCGAGAAAAAACGTCAGCTTAAACAAAACTTAGGTTTTATAATTTTATCGACTTTCTCGTGCACACTGCCTTATTTATTACTCAGTTCCGTGTCAGTAGAGTTTCCGTCACTCGTCGGCGGGTTAATAGGGTTAGTGTTGACTTTGCTGTTGGCTAAATTTGGTATTGGACTACACCGCGACACATCGCCACCACTTCAATCAGTCAATGTGCCTATTGCGATGCTATTGAAAGCGAGTTTTCCGTTGTGGGGGACCGTAATGTTATTGGTTGTAACAAGGATCCCAGATCTCGGCATTAAAGGCCTATTACAACTTACGACCCCAGCTTGGTACATAGGACTTGGTCAGTTAGGTGATTTTAGTATCAGCGCTGCACTAGTACTAAAACTCGAGCATATTCTGCAAACCGATATTGTATGGCAACACAACTTATTATATGTCCCTTCTATATTGCCGTTTCTTGTTATGGGTATGCTAACTTTGTGGTGGTTTAAAAACGGCTCACTTACTACCGTATTAAGGTATACCAAAAACAGCATGCAAAAACCTGTTATTGCCCTTATGGGAGCCCTTGTGTTTGTTAATATGATGATGCTTGGCGCTGACCACTCAGCCGTGAGCTTAATTGGTCAAAATCTGGCGAGTATCAGTGGACAATACTGGGGCTTCTTCGCACCATTTTTAGGTGCCTTAGGTTCATTTTTCTCTGGATCAGCGACTATTTCTAATCTGACGTTCGCCGGTATTCAGCAATCCATCGCCATCGAACTAAGCCTTAATACCACGACAATTTTGGCATTGCAGTCTGTGGGCGCAGCGATGGGAAATATGATTTGTATCAATAATATCGTCGCAGTAACGGCAGTATTGGGGTTACAAAACAGTGAAGGTTATATCCTAAAACGCAGCATACTCGTGTTGCTACTATACGGCGCGATTGCAGGTTTAATGGGGCTTTGGCTACATTAGAGTGGTCTAGCTATAACGCTTGAAACCTGAAAACCAAGTCTGTAAAACGCTCGTTAGATTCATGGCCCCTTAGGCGCTTTAATCTCTAATATCAGGTAGTTGTATATCGTTAAATAAGTATTTTGACATAAGTGGTTAGACCAGTTAATTTTCTGCTATACTCTTAAAAATATGATCAAAACAACCTTTTTGGAGTTCTACTATGTTGCAATACAAAGCGCCGGTTATGGACATGAAATTTCTTATTGAAGACGTGTTTAACTATTACCCTCATTATGCAAAATACCCCGAGTTTGCTGAAGCAACACCCGATTTAGTAGATGCGATACTTCAAGAATGCGCAAAGTTTTGTGAAAACGAACTCTTACCGTTAAATCAGAGCGGCGACAAAGAAGGTTGCAAATTCGACAACGGTGTAGTCACCACACCTACTGGCTTTAAAGAGGCTTACAACAAATATGTTGAAGGTGGATGGCAGAGCTTATCCCACCCTGTTGAACATGGAGGGCAAGGTTTACCTCCATCTTTAGGCATGGCAAAACAAGAGATGATGGGCACAGCCAATTGGTCATGGGCCATGTACCCCGGCTTGAGCCACGGTGCAATGAACACCATTCAAAGCCATGGCACTGAAGAGCAAAAAGAATTGTATCTTACCCGTCTAACAGAAGGCACATGGACCGGCACCATGTGTTTGACCGAACCCCAATGTGGTACAGACTTAGGTCAAGTTAAAACCAAAGCTATACCAAATGGCGACGGAACCTATGACATCGTTGGTACCAAGATATTTATTTCTGCAGGTGAACACGACTTAACCGAGAATATTATTCATATCGTTTTGGCTCGCCTTCCAGGTGCACCGGAAGGTACTCGCGGAATTTCATTATTCATAGTGCCAAAAGTCCAAGTCGATCAACAAGGCAACTTAGGCGAAAGCAATAACGTTACGTGTGGCGCCATCGAAGACAAAATGGGCATAAAAGCGTCTTCCACGGCAGTACTTAATTTTGACAACGCAAAAGGTGTATTAATAGGTCCTGAAAATAAGGGCCTAGAATGTATGTTCACCTTTATGAACACTGCCCGTGTAGGGACTGCATTGCAAGGTGTTTGTGCCTCTGAACTGGCTTATCAAAACTCGTTATTATACGCCAAAGACCGTTTATCCATGCGAGCGTTAACCGGCAAAAAATGTCCAGATAAAGTCGCTGACCCCATCATTGTGCACCCCGATGTGCGCAAGATGCTGATGACCCAAAAAGCCATCACTGAAGGCGGGCGTGCCATGGTGTATTATACCGCCAAGATTGTTGATGAAATCGAAATGGCAAAAACTGAAGAAGCACGCAAAGAAGCGGACGATCGATTAGGCTTTATCACGCCAATTCTGAAGGCGTTCTTAACCGAACTTGGCTGTGAGAGTGCCAGTCACGGTATGCAAGTATTTGGTGGTCATGGCTATATCAAAGAATGGGGCATGGAACAGATTGTTCGCGACGTGCGTATCGCCACGTTGTATGAAGGCACCACCGGCATTCAAGCGTTAGATTTATTAGGCCGTAAAATATTATTAACGCGTGGTAAATCATTAAAAGCATTCAGTAAAGAGGTGCTCGTTTTTTGCAAAAACAACAGTATGATTTCCAGTAACCCACATAAACGTCAAATGAATAAATTTGTCTGGGCGTTAAGCAAAAATGTGGCGAACTGGCAGCAATACACAATGCGTTTAGCCTTACGTGCGAAAAAAGATCGCGATATAGTCGGCTCTGCCTCAGTTGATTACCTGATGTACTCAGGTTATATCATGATGGGCTATTTCTGGGCACAAATGGCGCAAACAGCCTACGAAAAATTAGCCACAGATGTCGAAAATCGTGACTTCTACCGCGCTAAGATAAAAACTGCTGAATTCTATTTTGAACGTTTATTACCTAGAACAAAATCTTTAGCCAAAACTATGATGGCTGACCCAAAAACCTTGATGCAACTAGACGAAAGCTTATTGTCTTTTTTATAAACGAGTATTTGTTGGCGCACTGGGTTGGAAAAACAAACCAACTCAGTGCTCCAGAATCATTCCACAGACGTTAAATTTAAGCATAAATAAAGCTAAAATTGAGTAGTCACTCAGGTGTAAGCCTGAGCGGAGTAAAAAGGCTACGCTTTTAAAAATCAATCAAAAACCTAATGCTTGCATATCAAAACATCCTTTCACATCAATAGAGCTTACTGCTTTTGGGATTCGTGCCACCAACGGTGCTTTTAATAAGTTCTGTAAACTTTGAATGTTCTCGTCTAAAAATGGCATATCGGGCTCAAGCATATTGGCAACCCAGCCCGCCACCACTAGACCATCCTGTTCTATGGCTTGAGCGGTTAACAGAGCATGATTCACGCAACCTAACCGCATACCGACCACCATAATAACGGGAAGCTGCTGTGCAATCGCAAAATCAGATAAAAATTGCGCTCGTCCTTGACTGTTTTTACCCAACGGTAAGCGCCAACCACCTGCTCCTTCGACCAAAACAACATTACTTTCCTTGTTGATTAAATGCTGGTATCCCAGATTGATGTCATGCAGTTCAATACATTTCCCCTCACCTTTAGCAATTTGTTTTGCACAGGCCAAGTGCGGCGCGATAGGCTCTTCAAATGCGATGGGATTTACATCGTTGTAATCGAGCAAGACGCTACTGATCTGCTGTAACTGCATTGCATCATCATTTCGTAAGCCTTGAGCGCTACGCTCGCATCCAGCGGATACTGGTTTATAGGCTGCAGTAGACAAGCCCATGTCATTACACTTGGCGAGTAGTGCACAGCTGACGAAGGTTTTGCCCACTTCCGTATCCGTGCCAGTAACAAAGAAGGTATGTTGCACCGGATATTGTTTAGCGTGATCAGACGACATGGCGCATTTCCTTAATAGATTTTTTGGGTGGGTAAATCGATTGACGAGGTTTAACGGACTCGGTTGTTACTCATTAGCATTTTTTCGGATCTGCAAAAAGCATACGCTGTAGGTCAATGGTAATCCCTGAATGTTGCCAAACTCATGTTGATAATACTGCTCTAATTGCTGAAAAGTGCGCCGGCTAATCGCTTTTTGCTGAGCATTACTTGTTACCACATTAGCACCAATCTGTTTCATTGAGCCAAGCAGTGCCTTTACATTTGCATGCCAAGTGACAAAGTTTTTTTGCTGCATTTCAACCTGTAAACCTGCTTTTTGCGCGGCATTCAGCCATTTATCCGCTGAGTCAAAATGGTTTATTTGTCGTGCACTGTCGATATGCTGCCAACAAGCGTCTAATTCATGCATTGAGCCTGCACACATAATCGCGAGTATGCCTTGTGCATTTGGCGCTAACACCCGGTTGATTTCATGGCACACCTGGGTACTATTTTTACACCATTGCAGGGCCATTGAGGAAAACACACCACCCACTGTATTGTCGCCCATGGGAATATGCTCAGCATCCCCCTGTAGCCAGTGTATATTTGGCAAGTGGTTGGCTTGCTGCTCAACGGCCTGTTTGGTCGTCGTTTGTTCTGCGTACTGCAACATACCGAGGGCTAAATCCATCGCCAGAGTATGTTGCTGTTGATTGACATACATAGCAGCTAACTGTCTAGTAACACGCCCCGTACCGCAGCCAATATCTAAAATAAATTTTGGCGATCTATCTAAGAGGCGGCACTTATTTGTACCATACGCTTGATCTTTGAATAAGCGAAGGGCTTCACTGGCTATCTCAATTTGTATTTGAGCAGCACTGTCATAACGTTTGGCGGCGCGGCTAAACTGCTTGGCGATACGTAGTTTGAGTTGCTGATCGTTGCTAGGGCTGCCAATTATATTACCGCTTACATTGCAACTTACTAAACTGCTAACGTTAGATTTACTGTTATTAGCCACATTGTTATCCGCACAGACCATCTGTGGTTTATCGTCTATCAATTCAAGCGCCATTGGTGATATCACTCATCGCTTTTCACCTATGAATTCAGCCTCATTCGCTCGCTCCATTACCAGTATCAACCCATCGACTAATGCTTGAATATCCTTTTTATGATGGGACGCACTTAAGGTAATGCGCAATCTGTCTGTACCTTTTGGCACAGTAGGCGTGCGAATAGCGCTTACCCACAGACCCATATTGCGTAACCTTTGACTGATAGCGATTGCCAATTCAGGGCTGCCAATAATAATTGGCTGAATGGCGGTCATAGATGGAGTTAACGCTATGCCTGCGGCTGTGGCTAATTGACGAAAGTACGCAATATTGTCATGCAATAAAGCACGCTGCTCACTTTGCTCAATGGTATGCAAGCTCGCCAATGTTGCTACTGCCTGAGCAGGCGGCATTGCCGTACTGTATATGTAATGCTTAGCAAAATTAGTCAAGTAGTCGATTAAATCTTGGCTACCCGAAACAAACGCGCCAGCAGTACCAATTGCTTTGCCAAAGGTGGCCATGAGTACTGGCACTTGTTCTTGATTTAAACCATGTTTTTCAACTGCCCCCATACCTGTTTTGCCCAACACGCCAAAACCATGAGCATCATCGACCATTAGCCAAGATTTATGCTGTTCACTAATTATGGCAAGTTCGCTCAAAGGAGCCTCGTCGCCGTCCATACTGTATACGCCTTCGGTAACCAGCAAAATATCTTGTGCTGTACTCTTGGCGCCTGCATGTATTTTATCTAGTTGCTTTTGTAAATGCGCACAGTCATTATGCGCAAAGCGGCGTAGTGTCGCGTCGCTGCCCATTGCGCCTTCAAGCAAAGACGCATGCATGAGTTTGTCCGCAACAATATATCTTTCACTCGCGCTTTTTTGGCTAACGGGCAATTGAAACAACGCCTGACAAAGTGCTTGGTTAGCAGCAAAGCCTGAATTAAACAACAGCACTGCGTCACGTCCTAGCACGCCGGCCAAATAGTCTTGCAGTGCTTGATGCGCTTGAGTATGCCCTGTCACCAAAGGTGATGCGCCGCTGCCACCACCAAATTGACCTATGCCATCAACCCATCCCTGCATGACAGCAGTGGATTGGCGCATACCAAGATAGTCATTACTCGAAAAATTAAGATAATACTGGCCGCCCACTTCAATTAGCGCACCGACCGCTGAATCTAACGTAGTAACTTGGCGAAACAAGTTGTCTTTGCGCCGCGCAGCTAACGCGGCTTTAATAAAATCAAATGCCATTAACCGGTTACCGATTCAGTTTTTTCCTGAGTCGCATCGTAAAATAACTCTGGCGTCTGAGCCACTTCTTTACTTTGTATTTCGTCTAGCAAAGCAGCTTGATGTGCTTCATCAGAGAATTCACGCGTTTGCTTGGCGTTAATACCGAGCTTTTTGAACAAGGTGACGTCTTCATGAGTTTCTGGGTTTGACGTAGTCAATAACTTACACCCATAGAAAATCGAATTAGCGCCAGCCATAAAGCACATGGCTTGCATCTGTTCATTCATAGCTTCACGCCCTGCTGACAAACGCACAAACGACTTCGGCATAATAATACGCGCGACGGCTATGGTGCGAATAAACTCAAAGTAATCTAAATCTTTGACGTTCTCCATCGGTGTACCTTTAACCTTCACCAGCATGTTAATAGGCACACTTTCTGGATGATGATCTAGGTTGGCTAACTGCATCAATAAACTCGAACGGTCAGAGCCCGTTTCACCCATGCCGACGATACCGCCGGAACAAACATTCATTCCCGCTTCACGAACATTATTTATGGTATTTAAGCGGTCTTGATAGGTGCGGGTAGTAATAATGTCACCGTAAAATTCAGGTGAGGTATCTAAGTTGTGATTGTAGTAATCAAGTCCGGCTTGCTTTAAGGCAACCGCCTGCTCACGGGTTAACATACCCAATGTCATACAGGTTTCTAAACCCAATTTTTTCACTTCACGCACCATATCGACCACATAAGGCATATCGCGATCCTTCGGGTTACGCCATGCAGCCCCCATACAAAAACGCGTTGAGCCCGCGGCTTTTGCTTCTTGGGCACGTAAAATGACTTTCTCGATTTCCATTAGGCGTTCTTTTTCAAGACCAGTGTCGTAACGAGCACTTTGCGGACAGTATTTGCAATCTTCGGGACAAGCACCGGTTTTTATCGATAATAGCGTGCTAACTTGTACGTAATTCGGATCGAAGTTAGCACGGTGCACGCACTGGGCCTTAAATAGCAGATCATTGAACGGTAGAGAAAACAGCGCATTTACCTCAGCAAGAGACCAATCATGGCGAATAGAATCAGAGGCTTGGCTGGCGTTCACAGAATAATCCTGAGCATGGCTTTGAGCTGCACTTTGATTTTGGGCGTGAGAATGTGCGTTAATAGGTGCTTCGACACTGACTGACATCGTGGATCCTTTACATCATTATATTTCGCGCTTAGTCTAAGTCCGCGCGGCACATTGTCAACTTAAATCAATATACAAACTTTACAAGTGAGCATTTTTTGAGCGATTCAATTCAGGCAAATCTCGCCTTCGATCAACAACATATTTGGCATCCTTATACATCAGCAATCGACCCTCTACCCTGTTATCAAGTCTCCGGTGCCCAAGGTGTGCATATTCATTTAGCGACAGGCGAGAAACTAGTCGATGGTTGCTCATCCTGGTGGACAGCCATTCATGGCTATAACCGCGCTGAATTAAATCAAGCAGCGAAAAACCAGATTGACGATTTCTCCCACGTAATGTTCGGTGGTTTGACTCATCAGCCCGCTATTGATTTGTGTCGTAAATTAATTGCTATCACGCCTTCTGGCTTAGAACGAGTATTTCTGGCTGATTCAGGCTCGGTATCAGTGGAAGTCGCCATGAAAATGGCATTGCAATATTGGGCTTGCCAAGGAAGTCCAAATAAACACCGCTTTATTACGCCGCGCAATGGTTATCATGGTGATACATTTGCCGCGATGTCAGTGTGCGATCCAATTAATGGCATGCATTCCTTATTTACTGACGCGCTTGCCAAACAAATTTTCGCCCCTGCACCACAGACGCGTTTTGCGCAAACATGGAACGAAGATGATATAGCGCCGCTAGAAGAATTAATCCAGCAACATCATAATGAACTTGCCGCCTTAGTGCTGGAGCCTGTGGTGCAAAACGCTGGCGGTATGCGTATTTATCATCCTCAATATTTAAAGCGCGCTCGTCAATTATGTGATGACTATGGTTTGCTGCTGATTTGCGATGAAATTGCCACTGGCTTTGGTCGTACCGGCAAGTTATTCGCCTGTGAGCATGCTGATGTTAGCCCTGATATCCTATGTGTAGGAAAGGCTCTTACCGGTGGTTATGTTACCCTTGCAGCTACCCTATGTACTGAAGATGTTGCCCAAGGTATTTGCCAAGGCAGTCCGGGGGTATTTATGCACGGTCCAACCTACATGGGTAATCCACTGGCGTGCGCTATTGCTAATGCAAGTTTAGATATTATCGCCACTGGCGAGTGGCAGCATCAGGTAAGTAGTATCGAACATCAGTTGAATACCGAATTGACTAAATGCCGTGAGCTTGATGCAGTTGCGGATGTACGCGTTATAGGTGCGATTGGCGTAGTCGAATGTAAGTCACCCGTCGATGTGGCCACCATGCAACGTAAGTTTGTGGCGGCTGGCGTGTGGATCCGTCCCTTCGGAAAGCTGGTATATATTATGCCCCCCTATATCATTACGCCTGATGAACTAACCCAATTAACGCAGGCGATATACGAAGTATTAAGCAAATAAGGCGGGAGTGATTAATCACAATATCACATTGTTAATGCATCACTGGCGGCGTGATATCCATATATTTAACTTGGTGGGCCAATAGCGACGCAGCGGGGTCTTGAGGGCATTGGCGGATAAAATATTGATAATCGATAATAGCGAGTTGTGGGCATTGCAGCTCGTGTAATAGCACCCCTCTGTCTCGTCTTTCGTAAGGATTATTTGGGCATAAGTGGATCAACAAATCAATGCTGCGTAGCGCATGTTCATAACGCTTCGCGTTGATTAAAGAGAATTTGACCTGATGTAACATATGCACAACTACTTCGTCGTTGCTGGCAGGATCTAACGCTTCTTTTGGCATAGACTCATTGTCAATTTCCTCTATGACATTAAAGTACATTTGCCTCAACGTATCATTGTTCAACACCCGTCCATCGATAGGGTCGATCAGTACGCTATGAATTTGACTCTCTTGGTCACTTCCTTCACTGCCGTTTAAATCTAGTGGTAGTACTAACGTATCTGATATTGCTTTATCTTCTTGGCAGGATATGTCACATCTCAACAAAAAATGACCAGGGAAGTTAATACAGCGGACGTTAAAGCCAAGACGCTGGCTGATATGACTAAACAGCACAGCTAACGTGACTGGTGTGCCACTGCGATAAATTAAGACCTCATGCAATAAGCTTTGCTGGCATGAATCGCCAGTGTTGTGTGCGCCGGTAAACGCAAGTTCGCGATAAAAAAAGTGAATTAATCGTAAAAAAGCGGAGTGATCAGGCTGAGATATATGCGCTAAAACACGGGCTTGCTTCGCCCATTTATCAAGTTGTTGCAAACAATCAGAGATATCCGTATCTATCCCAACACTATGACGGCTGGCTAATAGCCCCGCACATAACAGTTGATCGCTTTGTATTGCTTGCTCTAAATACTGCACCGAGACATTACCTTTTCCTTACCCTGTCTCTTTTATCGGAAAGAACGGCGCATTCTTGATATCAAATTTGTGTAATTTTTATCTCAAGTGGAAAGACCGTAAATAAAGTTGCCTAGCAGAGACTAGGCAACAGGGTATGTATATGGAGCAAGCGTTATGTGTATTAAGAAAATAAAATAGCCTGTTTAGATATCGCAACCAAAGCGGTGAAAGCAATCCAGCTTAACGCACCCACAAAGCCTATGATGCGCATAAAGGTCGTGCGAGCCATTTTAAGGGCTAACGCTACCATAAAGACATACATAAACAAGCCAACCAGCTTCTCAGTTACCCAAGGAGTAACGAACGGGTATTGGCTAATAAGCACACATAGGGTCCCGGCACTGAGTATCAAGAAAGTATCGACTATATGAGGCGTAATTTTCACCCACTTTTTTTGCAACATGCTTGAGCCTGTCATCGTCCAAAAGAAGCGCATCAAGAATAATAAAACGCTTAAGGCAATACAGGTTAAATGAAGATGTTTTACTGCGGTGTACAACATGGGTGGTCCTTATGAAATTAAAATGGGTTTAGTTAGCTTTGAACAATGATAATGTGATGTTCCGTCATGCACAACGGCTCGCATACTCACGGGAAACTAAGGGTAATATGAATGCCTATATTAACGCACACAATCTAATGCGACGTCCTCTACTTTATCGATATTTTCAGTTAATAAGGCGATCAGACTTGGATCAAACTGACTACCACTAAGCTCCTTCAGACGAGACATAACCTTAGGTACTGGCCAAGCTTCAGCATGCTTTGATTGGCAACGCAGCACATTATAGGCAATGGCCACCGAAGCAATACGTGCATACAGATGAATATTTTCTGCGCATAATCCATTGGGATACCCTTTTCCATCCCAATGCTCGTAATGTTCTTTGGCTATCGTCGCCGCAATTTTAATTAACGGGCGCTGCGAATCTTTTAGTAATCGATAACCAAATCTAGTGTGTTTGGCAATCAAATCAATATCTTTAGCGCTCGGTGCATCAGCACTAAATAATGCGTGTGTTGGTACATATAGATTACCAATGTCATGCAACGGCACAGCCGATGTCAACAAACGTAACTGCTCTTCATCGAACCCAAGCGCTTGGCCTAAAATGTGGCACACTTTTACGGTGCGCAAAGTATAATTTTCCGTACCAACGCCTACTTCCATCGCTTGGCCTAAACGCTCAATAATTTCTCGCTGGGTATCTTCGATGTCTTTTGTCAGCATAATATTATCAAATGCAATTTGGACATTTTGAGAAAAAATTTCCACTAGCTTTTTCTGGGCGTCGTTTAAACGTTTCGGCAAGCCCGATAAATATAGCAGCGAGCCGTAGTGGGTATGACTCTCACAAAAAGCCACTAAATATTCGTCTGCATACACCAAGGTTTTTTCATGTAACGCAACGCGACACGCTTCTAATTGCTCACCAGATAAAACGTTAGGTAGGGCTTTTCCCGCGGCATTTTTGTACTCACCTTGTCCCGTAAACACAACAAGATTGTCGAGCGAATCGGTACGTGATTCAGCAGTAGGTCGGGGGCCGGCTACCGCACAAGTAAGATATGCAGCATCTTTTCCGGCACCTAACAACGACGATAATTGCTGCACAATGCCTTCAATAAGATGTTCAACAGAGTGAGTACGAAACAAATTAGCAGAAGCTGAAATTATTTTTTCCAGCCCTATTCGGTTTTCATTGATGGCCACAATATCCCGATAAGAACGCAGCGCTGCAATCACGACGGTAAATAGCTTTTGCGCCGTTAGTTCAGTCTTCGATTTATAGTCATTAATGTCATAGTTAATGATCACATCCCGTTCTGGGGCTTGCCCCGGCTGACCGGTACGTAAAATGATACGAATAAAGTGGTTTTTTGCTTCGTTACGGATAAAATCGGCAATTTTTAAGCCCGCATCATCCGTTTCCATCACCACATCCAACAGAACGACGGCGATATCGTGATTGTGAAGTAATATTTCTCTAGCTTGTTCACCGTTGTATGCACTAATAAATGTTAAGTTCTTGTTTTGAAACTCAAAGTCATTTAGCGCCAATTTTGTTACCGTATGAATTTCAGGCTCATCATCAACAATTAAAATTTTCCATGAGCCCTTATATTGAACTTCATCCTCATCAGAATCTTCTGCAAATACCAACTCGTCATTCATACGTCTCTTCCCTTCGCTTCAGCGATTTTCACTTGATATCGTTGTACATCTAAATGCGCTTTCAAAATAGTACGCTTTTCAATTAGTTGCAATATCCGAAAAGGAAAAATGGGACGTTTAAAAAGCCTTATTGAGCCGAATAACGACCCAGTGTAATGCGAGGATGGCCATTTAAATCATCTACCGAGTGTATTTGCTCAAAACTATGCTCTGTGAATAACGCTTGGATCCCAGGCGCTTGTTGATAACCATGCTCAAAAGCAAGCCAACCTTCTTTGGCTATATAGGCTTTGGTCTTAGCAATAATCAAGCGAATATCGTCTAAGCCATCTGGCCCCGATGTTAGTGCACTGGTAGGTTCAAAGCGCACATCCCCCTGTTGCAAATAAACGCTGTCATCTTCAACGTAGGGCGGATTACTGACAATCAGCGAGAATGTTTCATTTCCTATATTTGAAAACCAGTCACTGTGCTTAAAGCAAACTTGCGTTAATTTGTTTAATTGAGCATTTTGCTTAGCAAGGGCTACCGCATCGGTGTTTTTATCAATGCCGGTGATGTGCCATTTTGGTTTTTCACTCGCAAGGGCTAACGCAATAGCCCCTGTACCTGTGCCCAAGTCAAGAACCTTAGCCTGTTGCGGTAATGACAAAGCCAATACAGTTTCAACCAGTAATTCAGTTTCAGGGCGGGGAATTAATGTCGCTGGGGATACCTGTAACCGCAGACTCCAGAAATCGCGATAACCGATAAGATAAGCAATGGGATGGCCTAATTTGCGTTTAGCGACTAATTGTTGCAAGGCACACAACTGCGCCTCGGTTAGTTCTTTTTCAGGCCACGTCATTAAGTACACAGGCTCGCAATGTAAAACATGGCACATCAATAAGCGGCTATCGATCCCAGCACTGTCAAACGCCTGTAATTGGGCTTTGGATTTCGCCAATTGCTCAGCGATACTGTGAGCACTATGAGCACGAGAGAGAGTGCTCACAATGCCTAACCTTCGTCAGACAATGATGCTAACAAGTCAGCCTGGTGTTCCTGACGGATAGGCTCAAGTACTGCATCTAAATCACCAGCAATCACATCATCAAGACGGTATAAGGTTAAGTTGATGCGATGATCAGTTACCCGCCCTTGTGGGAAATTATAAGTACGTATACGTTCTGAACGATCACCACTGGCCACAAGATTACGCCTAGTGGATGTTTCTTCCGCTTGGCGCTTATCTTCTTCAAGCTTGTTCAATCGTGACTGCAATACGGCCATCGCTTTCGCACGGTTTTTATGTTGTGAACGTTCATCTTGACACTCCACCACAATACCTGATGGCACGTGCGTAATACGAATTGCAGAATCGGTTTTGTTAACGTGCTGTCCACCAGCGCCTGACGCGCGAAAGGTATCAATTTTAAGATCCGCTTTATTCACTTCAATAGCTTCAGATTCAGGTACTTCAGGCATCACTACCACGGTACAAGCTGAGGTATGAATACGTCCTTGAGACTCAGTTTCAGGCACGCGCTGTACGCGGTGTCCGCCAGATTCAAACTTAAGCACACCGTAAGAACCTTCGCCAATTACATTGGCTATAATTTCTTTATAACCACCATGATCGCCATCGTTCATGGTGACCACTTCAACCTTCCAACGACGTGATTCGGCATAACGACTGTACATACGAAACAAATCACCGGCAAAAATAGCAGCCTCATCACCGCCCGCCCCTGCTCGAATTTCAATAAAGCAGTTACTTTCATCATTCGGATCTTTTGGCAGTAACAAGATTTGCAGTTCGTCTTCAAATTGTTCTATGGCCTGCTTCGAAGTTTTATATTCTTCTTGCGCCATTTCACGCATTTCGGGATCGCTTTCTTGCATCATTTCTTGGGCTGACTCAAAGTCGGCTTTCGCCCCTTGATATTCTGCAAAGCACTTAACCACACCCTCGAGTTGAGAATACTCTTTAGTCAATGCACGATATTTATTCTGATCAGCAATAATTTCAGGCTGACTAACTAAAACTTGCACCTCTTCAAAGCGTTCGGTTAACGATTCTAATTTACCTTGAACTGATTGTTTCATGTGATTCCTGCTAAGCACCTTTACTTGGTTGAATTGCCTGTCGGCTCACAACCCACTGGCTCGCACCAGACATAAAGGTGTAAATGAAGTTACTTCGACGAGTCGTTCGCGCGCGCTAACCCTAACGCATCCATCAACAGACTCATATTTTTATTATCTTGCTGCATTGCAGCTTGCTTTAAAGCTTTGGTTGGCGCGTGGATCAACGAATTCGTTAATTTATTCGCCAGTTCTTTAATTACTTGTTCGGCTTCTTTGCCATCCGCTAATTGATTTAGCGCTCTGGATATTAATGTGTCTCGTTGAGTTTCACTTTGTTGGCGAAAATCACGCAGAACATCAATCGAAGACTGTCCTTGGCACCATTGCAAATATTGTGAGGCTTGTTCATCAATCATCTGCTCCGCTTGCAAAGCAGCGTGCTGACGAGACTCAATGTTTTTCTCAACAATTTGCTGTAAATCGTCCACCGTATATAGATAGGCATCGTCTAGATCACCCACTTCCGCCTCGATATCCCGCGGTACCGCTAAATCTACCAAAAACATAGGCTTGTGACGTCTGTCTTTCAAGGCTCGTTCAACCAACCCTTTGCCCAATATAGGTAATTGGCTAGCGGTAGAACTGATCACTATATCTGCATCTTTCAAGTGATGTGGAATTTGCGTCAAGGTTAACGTGGTGGCGCCTAAAGGTTTAGCAATGGCTTCAGCTCGGGCAAGTGTTCGATTCGCCACGCTGAGCTTTTCAACGCCTTGATCGTGCAAGTGCTTCGCCACAAGTTCAATGGTTTCACCTGCGCCAATTAGTAGTACATTGCTTTTCTTCAGTGATGAAAAGATATGTTTGGCCAACTGTACAGATGCATAAGCGACTGATACTGCGTTGGAGCCTATTTCAGTTTCACTGCGAACCCGTTTTGCCACTGAAAATGTCTGCTGAAACAAGCGTTCAAATTCACTTTTAATCACCCCGGAATCTTTGGCGCTAACAAATGCCTGCTTTACTTGCCCCAAAATTTGCGGCTCACCGAGTATTAATGAATCTAAACCGCTGGCGACGCGCATAATATGTTTGACTGCGTCTTGTTGATGATGCACGTAACTGTTTGCGGCTAACTCGTCAGCATCGGCGTTATGAAATTTCGCCAGCCATTGACTCAAATGTTCTCTGGTCAAATTTTTAGCTTGCGCGTATATCTCTGTTCGATTGCATGTAGATACAATCACAGATTCATAAGCGCCTGTCAGTTGAGCCAAAGATTTTAGGGCTTCAACCATGGAGTCCGGGGAAAACGCGACTTTCTCGCGCAATTCTACTGGCGCAGTTTTGTGGTTAATCCCGAAGGCAATTAAGGTCATGCGGATTACAGCTTTTTCATTAAACAGTATTACGGCCAGATTTGGGCGCATTGTACGCAAAAGGTAAAACTATTGAAAGCACCCTGCCATCTATGTTCCTATAGCGACTTTCATTTTATGAGTATGGTGCCTGTGAGCGTCCCTTCAAATTTACATTTCGTATTACTTATTCTCGTTACGGTCCTACTTAACGCTTGCGCCACTCGGTCGCCTAGTAATATTCAGGTTAATAGCAAAGCTCACCAAGTCAAATTGAGTCAAATTCAGCAGTGGAAACTCAAAGGCCGCATGGCGTTTAAAAGTACCGACGAAAAATTCAGCGCCAATTTAAACTGGCAGCAAATTGAAGACAGTTATCATCTTTCGCTTAATACCATGTTGGGCATTAATATCTTGTCCATGCACGGCGATAATGACTCAGTTGAACTAGATGCTGATGATGAGCATTATCAAGATACCGACGCAAGCCACTTAATTTGGCGTATTACCGGTTGGCAAATTCCGGTGTCTCAATTTCCTTTTTGGATTAAAGGCCAAGCAGGACCCACAGACCAAGCCATATATGCACAAAGCGGCGTCGTGAGTCAGCTTATTCCTCATTGTGATAATTGCACTGGCTGGTTGATTAGCTATAGTGATTATCGTCAACTTGGCGATGTTTGGTTACCACATAACATTACCTTAGATAATCCCTCCCTTGGGAACCAAATACTGATTAGAGTAAATCAATGGACCAAACAATAGATTGGTGGCCAAGCCCCGCTAAACTTAATCTTTTTTTGCATATCAACGGTCGCTATCCAAACGGATACCATCGCTTACAAAGCTTATTTCAGTTATTAGATAAAGGCGATGAGCTGGCCTTTAATGTTACCGAGCACCCTGATATTGCTTTGTTAACGCCAATCGATGGCGTACCCAATGAACAAAATTTGATTGTAAGAGCAGCTCGATTACTGCAAAAACATACTGGTAAAAATCAGGGTTGCGAAATTCGATTACGCAAAAACTTACCTATGGGCGGCGGCATCGGTGGAGGTTCATCGAATGCAGCTACCACACTAATTGTCTTAAATTATCTGTGGAAATGTAACCTAAGCCTGACAGAATTAGCTAAACTAGGTTTAGATTTGGGTGCTGATGTGCCCGTTTTTGTTAGGGGATGTACAGCTTTTGCTGAGGGGGTTGGTGAACAATTGACCCCAGTCAATTTGACGCAACAGTACTATTTAGTGGTTTTCCCTGAATGTCATGTATCTACTGCTGAGATATTCACAGATCCTGATCTGCCTAGAAACACACCGCTTATTTCTTGGCAAGAGTATGAATTTGACCGTACACACAATGACTGTCAACAATTAGTCTGTAATCGCTTTGAGAATGTTGCAAATACATTACGCTGGTTGTTAGAATACGCGCCGTCAAGAATGACAGGCACAGGTGCTTGTTTATTTTCGGTCTTTACCAGTAACCAAGAAGCTAAAAATGTGCTTGCTAACTTGCCGCTAGGTTGTTCAGGTTTTGTTGCCAAGGGAGTCAATGTCTCTCCTGTGCATGAAAAATTAGCACATCTCGGTAGCATTTGTTAGCACATGTAAGACGCGTGATTACGCGGCGAAAGGTTATAGCAATACGCAGTATTTTTGGGATATCGCCAAGTGGTAAGGCAACGGGTTTTGATCCCGTCAT
>TARA_R110001632_G_scaffold75443_1_pt1 | contig 59444 bp, 44 predicted proteins | sample TARA_R110001632 | Tara Oceans TARA_R110001632 (sample SAMEA4398266) | marine metagenome | biome: Polar Biome; feature: [SRF] surface water layer (ENVO:00010504); material: water (ENVO:00002006), including particulate matter (ENVO:01000060) such as... | depth 5 m
AAGTTTAAACAGTTAGTTGCTGCAGGATTGATGTTATCCGTTGCCGGAATGGCAAAGTCGGCCCCAGAAAGTGAATTTGTCGTCTCTGATATTAAGATAGAAGGCCTGCAACGTGTGGCACTTGGTGCGGCATTAACCTACTTGCCGATCAAAGTCGGCGATGAAATGAACAGCTTCCGCATCGCACAAGCCATTCGATCATTATATGCGTCTACGCATTTCGAAAGTATAGAAGTGTTACGCGATGGTGATGTGCTGGTAGTGAAGGTGAAAGAGCGCCCGACTATCAGTAATATTATTCTTGAAGGTAATGACGATATAAAAGACGAGCAGCTTCAAGAAAGTTTAGATGGCAGCAATATCCGCTTAGGGGAGCCTTTGGATAAAACGGTTCTTACTTCGATTGAAAACGGCTTGAAAGATTTCTATTACAGTATTGGTAAATATAATGCAGATGTAAGCGCGATCATTACGCCACTGCCGCGAAATCGAGTTGATTTGAAGTTACTTTTTGAAGAAGGTGATGCTGCAAAGATAGAGCAAATCAATATTGTAGGTAATAGCATTTTTGATGATGCCACCTTATTCGAGCTAATGGAGCTCAAATTCGATGCGCCTTGGTGGGACTTTTTATCTGAGACTCGATATCAGAAACAAACCCTTACCGGCGATATGGAAACCGTTACAAGTTACTACAAAGACCGCGGCTATTTGAAATTCGATATTGAATCGACTCAGGTTTCTATGACACCGGAGAAAGCCGGTATCTATGTAACATTGAATATCGATGAAGGTGAGCAGTATAAAGTATCAGAAGTCGAGTTGGTCGGTGAGTTGTTGGGCCATGAAGATTACTTAAAATTAGTACTGCCTATTACCCCCGGCGAGTTGTATAACCAGGCTGAGGTGACTTACACAGAAGAATTTATTAGTAAGTATTTTGGTCGGTTTGGCTATGCATACCCATCAGTTGCAACCATTCCAGAAATTAATGAAGAAGACAAAACGGTTAAGTTGACCTTGTCGGTTGACCCAGGTAAGCGCATATACGTGCGTCGTATTAATTTTGAAGGCAACATTGGCACAGCTGACGAAGTACTGCGTCAATCAGTGACGCAAATGGAAGGCGCATGGTTGTCAAACTCAACCTTAGAGTCATCGAAGAATGCACTTTCGCGTTTAACCTATATGGAGAGCGTGGATTTTGAAACCGTGCGCCTGCCAGGCGAAGACGACAAAGTGGACGTTAACTTCAGTGTTAAAGAGCAAGCTTCAGGTTCGTTTAACGCAGGTATTGGTTATGGAGACAGAACCAAACTGAGCCTACAAGCGGGTATTCAACAGGATAACTTCTTAGGCACTGGTAAACGTATTGCCTTGAACCTAAGTACCACTTCGTACCAGAAAAGCGCACAAATTTCTTATACAGATCCTTATTTCACCATTGATGGTATCAGTTTAGGCGGTTCAGTCGGTTACAGTGAATTTGATGGCGAAAGTGCTGGTTTCATTCAATATAACTCTAAACAGTATTCTGTTGGCGCTAACGTGGGTTACCCCATTGATGAGTTTAATCGAATTAATTTCGGTTTAACCTACAGTAATGTTGAGTTATTCCAAAGTACGTCCTACGAACAAACAACGCGTTTTTATAACCAGTTTGTTGATGAAAGCAACCCAGATGATTCTATCAAGTATGACAGTTTCTTAGCGTCGGTCGCGTGGATCCGTTCAACCCTCAACCGTGGTGTATTCCCAACCGCGGGTTCATCTCAACGGGCCTCTTTTAGCATTACTACGCCGAACTCTGATGTTAACTATTTCAAAACTGAAGTTGATACCAAGTTTTACTTCCCATTATCCCGTAATCAACGCTGGTCATTCCTGGCACGTTTAAAATTGGGTTATGGTAATGGTTATGGCACCGCGAACGGCGTTGATCAGATATTACCGTTTAACCAAAACTTTGGCGCAGGCGGCAGTGATTCGTTACGTGGTTTTGAAAACAACACAGTAGGCCCTCGTGGTGTGCAGTTGACACCTTCAGCCATTCGTGACATCGACGGTAATATTATATACGGTAGCTCGGTAAACGACACTGTGACTATTTCGTCTCGTTCGCTTGGTGGTAATGCTATGATTTTGGGTGGGGTTGAACTCATCGTCCCAACTCCGTTTGTGGAAGCTGATTTTGATAACTCAGTACGAACTAGCTTATTCGTAGATGTGGGTAACGTATGGGATACCGAGTTTAGGTATGACCGCTATAAAGATCTCACCCTTAATACACAGTTTAATAACGATCCGTTGGAAGATTATAGTGACTATAAGTTGTATAGAGCTTCCGGTGGTGTTTCTGTACAATGGTTGTCGCCTATGGGACCTATGGTATTCAGCTTCTCAAAAGCGATTGAATCCAGAGAAGGGGATGACACGAAGTTTTTCTCTTTTAACATTGGTCAAACATTCTAAATCCAGTATTGTTTAGTGCTGAAAAATAACGATTAAAAAATCAGGAGTATCTTTTGAAAACATTTACTAAAAGTCTTGTAGCAGGGGCGTTAATAAGCGCAGTAGCATTCAGTAGTGCAGCATTAGCAGAGCAAAAAATCGGTGCGGTTAACGTACAAGGTATTTTCCAGTCTATGCCCCAAGCTGCCACCATCCAACAAGACTTAGCGGCAGAGTTTAAAGACAAAACTGAAGAAGTTAGCCGCTTAGAAAAAGACATTAAGTATTACATTGAAAAAAATCAGCGTGATGCAGCGACTATGAGTGGCAAAGAAAAGCAAGAACTAGAAAAGAAAATTAACGAACTTCGCGAAGAATACAGCGCAAAAGCTCAGCCGCTTCAGCAAGAAGTGCAAGGACGTTTGAAAGAAGAGCAAAATAAATTGCTTGGTTTTATTAAACAATCTATCGATGTAGTAGCAGCTAAAGAAAAATATGATGTTATCTTAAATGCTAACGCAGTAGCGTTTATCAATCCTGACAACGACATATCTAAGAAAGTACTAGAGCAAGTTAGTAAAGTTAAATAAGTCCCTAGGGACATTTGATAAATAAATAGGACTGAGTTTGAATCATACCGTTAGCTTACAGCAATTAGCTGATAAAATTGGTGCGACGTTGCATTTGGCAGGCAATGATACTGCCGACGAGCCAATCCATTCATTGTCGACGTTAGCGTCAGCGGGCAATGGTCAGATTTCCTTTTTGTCCAATAGTCGGTATCGTAGCCAACTTGAAAAAACGGCCGCACAGGCCGTTATTTTAAAATCCGAAGATTTATCGCATTGTCAGTGCTCAGCATTAGTGATGGACAATCCCTATGTTGGGTTTGCTCTCGCCGCACAACTACTTGACTCTACTCCTCGTTCGGCAAACGGTATATCACCTTTAGCGGTGATTGCTGAAGATGTTGAGCTGGGGGAAAACGTTAGTATTGGAGCACATGCCGTAATTGAATCAGGTGTTAAGCTTGCTGATAACGTACAAATTGGTCCCGGTTGTTTTATAGGCCAAGGCGCAAGCGTTGGCGCGAATAGCAAATTGTGGGCAAACGTGACACTGTATCATCGAGTGGTATTGGGTCAAGATTGTTTGATTCAATCGGCTACAGTTATTGGCGCTGATGGCTTTGGTTATGCAAATGACAAAGGTCGTTGGGTGAAAATCCCTCAACTGGGCACGGTTATCATAGGTGATCGTGTTGAGGTAGGCGCCAGTAGCACTATCGATCGTGGTGCACTAGATGACACTATCATCGGAGATGGTGTTATTATTGATAATCAGTGCCAAGTGGCGCACAACGTGACTATCGGTGATAACACCGCTATCGCTGGATGCACAGTTGTTGCTGGTAGTACTAACATCGGCCGTAATTGTACAATTGGTGGCATGGTGGCAATTAATGGACACATGGAAATTTGTGATAACGTTTATATTACAGGTATGAGTATGGTGACAAAAGCCATAGACAAACCTGGCGTTTACTCTTCCGGAATGCCCGCTATTGAAAACCGAGAGTGGCGAAAAAATGCAGTGACGTTGCGTAATCTTAGCACCCTCAATCAGCGTGTCAAAACACTCGAAAAATCGCATTTAAAATAAGTCGTCTCGCCAGTCAGACGACTTAATTGAGGAGATAACCTGTTGGTTAATAATGTCAATCAGCTTGGAATTGAAGAAATTCTTGAGCTTTTACCCCACCGTTACCCATTTTTATTACTTGATCGTGTTACCGACTACACACTAGGTGAATCGATTACTGCTTATAAAAATATTACCTTTAATGAACCGTGTTTTACGGGGCATTTTCCCGGTAAACCTATTTTTCCTGGGGTATTAATTCTAGAAGCATTAGCTCAGGCAGCAGGTGTGTTGGGTTTTAAAACAGCAGGTAATAGTGACGATTTGTATCTGTATGCAGGTATAGATAAGGCTCGCTTCAAGTTACCTGTTATGCCTGGAGATCGTCTTGATATGGACGTAAAGCTGATTAAAGAGCGTCGTGGTATCTGGAAATTCCACGGTGTCGCCAGCGTTGATGGAAAAATTGCCTGCGAAGCAGAATTTATGTGTGCAATGCGGAAACTATAACGTGATACATCCTACAGCTATTATTCATCCTACGGCGATTATCGCCGAGGATGTAAAAATTGGTCCGTACTGTTTGATTGATGCCAACGTTGAAATTGGCTCGGGTACGGTACTTGAATCTCATGTGGTGGTGAAAGGACATACTAAAATTGGCAAGAATAATCGATTCTTTCAATTTGGTTCGATCGGTGAAGATTGTCAGGATAAAAAATATGCTGGTGAGCCTACCCGTCTTATCGTGGGTGATAATAATGTCTTTCGTGAATCGGTAACCGTGCATCGCGGTACCGCACAAGACAAAGCGCTTACCCAGATTGGTTCTAATAATCTCTTTATGGCTTACGCCCATGTGGCACACGATTGCCTAATCGGCAACGACACTATTTTAGCGAATAACGCTACATTAGCCGGTCATGTGCACGTCGGTGACCATGTGATCCTTGGGGGTATGACTGCTTTTCATCAATTTTGTCACATTGGCTCGCATAGTTTTGTTGCCGGTGGCGCAATTGTATTACGTGATGTGCCGCCTTATATAATGATTGGTGGCGATAAAAGCACCCCTCACGGCATCAACACCGAGGGTCTCAAGCGTCGCGGTTTTGATAAAGACGTGATCATGCAGTTACGCCGCGCTTATAAAGTTTTGTATCGTAATGGGCATCGTGCTGACGAGGCCGTTGAGCTATTGAACGAAATGGCCGCCATAACGCCAGAAGTTAAAATATTGGCTGATTTTGTGGCGACCTCATCACGAGGTATTGTGCGCTAAGCATGAGCGAAAAAATAATTAGAGTAGGGATAGTTGCCGGGGAGACCTCCGGCGATATATTAGCTGCTGGGCTAATCCGCAGCATCAAAAAGCAATATCCAAATGCTGTATTCGAAGGCATAGCCGGACCACGCATGCAGGCCGAAGGCTGTACAACCATCTTTGATATGGAAGAGTTATCGGTTATGGGATTGGTCGAAGTACTGTCACGTATTCGTCGCCTGTTATTTATACGAAAAAGCTTATATCAGCATTTTATGGCGAACCCACCTGATGTGTTTGTTGGTGTGGATGCTCCGGATTTTAATTTGCGTTTAGAGCTTCCTCTTAAAAAGGCCGGTATTAAAACCGTGCATTATGTGAGTCCCACTGTCTGGGCTTGGCGTGAAAAGCGCGTGTTCAAAATAGCAAAAGCGACGGATCTTGTTTTAAGTTTGTTTCCCTTTGAAAAACAAGTCTACGATAAACATAATATTCCTTGTCGATTTGTTGGCCATACCATGGCCGATAGTATTGATATCAATCCTGATAAAGACGCAGCAAGACGGGCATTGAAAATACCAGCCGATGAACGTGTGTTAGCGTTATTACCTGGCAGTCGGAATAGTGAAGTCACTATGCTTTTAGATATCTTTATGCGTAGCGCTGAATTATTAGCCGAGCAAGTAGCAAATTTATGTGTGCTAATACCGGTAGTAAATAAACAACGTAAGCTTCAAGTTGAAGATTATATGCGTGAGCATTCTGTGAGTGTTAATTATCGTATTGTTATCGGTCATGCCAGAGAAGTGATGATTGCATCTGATGCTGTTTTACTTGCCTCTGGGACGGCAACGTTAGAAGCGATGTTGTGTAAACGACCTATGGTGGTGGCATATCGTTTGAAGTGGTTAACTCATCAAATGATGAAACGGTTATATATTGCCAAGTATTTTGCTTTACCGAATATTCTAGCTGACGAAGCGTTAGTTCCTGAGCTTTTACAAGAAGATGTGAATCCGGAAAATATCGTCGCTAAGTTAGTGCCCTATTTTACTCAAGAAGAAAGTGACAAAGCCGCATTAGTTGCGCGTTTTACCCAATTGCACATCTTGCTTAAACAAGATGCTGATGCTCAAGCAGCCAATGCTGTGCTGTCATTAATAGAACCAACATAAGAGAGCATTTAAATGACATCGTTAATCGCAGGGGTCGATGAAGTCGGCCGTGGTCCCCTTGTGGGGGATGTGGTAACTGCTGCCGTTATTTTAGATCCTAGCAAACCTATCATTGGTTTAGCCGACTCCAAGAAATTATCTGAAAAAAAACGTTTAGCGTTGTTTGATTTAATTATGCAAAATGCCTTGGCGGTTAGCGTGGGCAGAGCATCACCAAAAGAAATTGACGAACTTAATATTTTGCACGCCACCATGCTTGCCATGACGCGCGCAGTTAAAGGCCTAAATATTCGCCCTAGTTTTGTTCGAGTTGATGGAAATCGCTGTCCAGTATGGGACTATCCGTGTGAAGCTGTAGTGAAAGGTGATAGTTTGCATGCCGAAATATCGGCTGCCTCGATTATTGCCAAAGTTACCAGAGATGCAGAAATGACTGAGCTGGATCAGCTACATCCTGAATATGGCTTTGCTCAACATAAGGGCTATCCTACGAAAGTCCATTTAGAAAAGCTCGCTGAATTTGGCCCATTAGCACAATATCGAATGAGCTTTAAACCCGTGCAGCAGTCATTGTTGCAACGCGACGGGCAATTGGCGGGAAACTAAATGTCTGATTGTAAATTCGTACATCTAAGAGTCCACAGTGACTATTCAATGCTGGATGGTTTGAATAAAGTCAAACCTCTGATTTCTCATGTAAAATCCTTGAATATGCCTGCGGTTGCGCTCACCGACCAGATGAACATGTGCGGCTTGGTTAAGTTTTATGAACAAGCACATTCAAACGGTATTAAACCTATTATTGGAACAGATTTTTGGGTGCAATCCGACGCGCTTGAAGGTCATGTTTTTCGATTAACACTGTTGGCGGCGAATAATAAAGGCTACAAGAATATAACCTTGCTCATATCCAAAGCCTATTTACGGGGCAGTGTGCAAGACAGGGCGGTAATCGACCAAGAATGGTTGATAGAGCACTGTGAGGGGGTAATTGTTCTTTCTGGGGGGCGTATGGGCGATTTGGGTGTATACCTCACCAAAGGAAACGTCGCCCTCGCTGAGAAAACCACCCAATTTTATCAGCAGTATTTCCCTGACCGTTTCTATTTGGAACTCACCCGTACTGGACGATTAGGTGAAGAAGATTATATTCACCGTGCAGTTAACTGGGCTACTGAACATGACTTACCTGTCGTGGCCACCAATGAAGTGTGCTTTCTTTTTGCCGAAAACTTTGATGCTCATGAAATCCGAGTCGCGATCCATGATGGCTTTACATTAAATGATCCCCGTCGTCCTAAATTATACAGCGAACAACAATACATGCGTTCCAGTGAGGAAATGTGTGAGCTGTTCGCTGACATCCCTCAGGCTATAGAGAACACAGTCGAAATAGCCAAACGCTGTAATGTTTCGGTATTACTGGGTACGTACTTCTTGCCCGATTTCCCCACTGGGGATATGTCGATCGCTGATTTCTTGGTAAAGGTATCTGAAGAAGGCTTAGAAAAACGTCTCGCATTTTTATTTCCTGACGAAGACGAGCGCATTGCTAAACGTCCGGAATATGATGAGCGTTTAAAAATTGAGCTTGTAGTTATCAATCAAATGGGATTTCCTGGTTACTTCTTGATTGTTATGGAGTTTATTCAGTGGAGTAAAGATAACGGAATTCCTGTTGGCCCCGGTCGTGGTTCTGGTGCTGGTTCATTGGTAGCTTATGCACTGAGTATTACAGATCTGGATCCGCTGGAGTTTGATCTACTCTTTGAACGTTTCTTAAATCCCGAACGGGTATCGATGCCGGATTTCGATGTGGATTTCTGTATGGATAGACGCGACGAAGTAATTGATCACGTTGCCGAATTGTACGGGCGCGATGCGGTTTCTCAGATTATCACCTTTGGTACGATGGCAGCCAAGGCTGTAGTGCGCGATGTTGGCCGTGTATTGGGTCACCCTTATGGATTTGTTGATCGAATTTCTAAGTTGATCCCGCCTACGCCCGGCATGACCCTTACCAAGGCTTTTGAAGAAGAGCCGCGATTACCCGAGCTATACGCCTACGATGAAGAGGTCAAAGATCTTATCGATATGGCGCGAATTCTCGAAGGTGTTACACGTAACGCCGGTAAACATGCCGGTGGTGTTGTTATTGCACCAGATAAAATTACCGATTTTGCTCCCCTTTATTGTGATGATGAGGGTAAAAACCCGGTTACACAATTTGATAAGAATGACGTTGAAACCGCAGGCTTGGTCAAGTTTGACTTTTTAGGTCTGCGCACACTGACCATTATTCAGTGGGCTATCGATATGATATCGAGCGGTCGAGGCGTTGATATCGATATCACGACCATTCCGACCGACGATAAAAAGTGCTTCAAGTTGTTGCAACGTTCCGAAACGACGGCTGTATTTCAGCTGGAATCTCGCGGGATGAAAGACTTAATTAAGCGCTTACGACCTGATTCCTTTGAAGATATTATCGCATTGGTAGCCTTGTTTAGACCTGGTCCATTGCAATCAGGCATGGTTGATAACTTTATTGATCGTAAGCATGGGCGAGAAGCTATTTCCTACCCTGATGCGACTTATCAACATGAATGTTTAAAAGAAATTCTGGAACCGACTTACGGCATTATTTTGTATCAAGAGCAGGTTATGCAAATAGCCCAAGTTATGTCTGGATACAGCCTAGGTGGCGCTGATTTACTGCGCCGCGCTATGGGTAAGAAGAAGCCTGAGGAAATGGCCAAACAACGTGAGTCGTTTGAAACTGGCGCAAAAGACAATAATATAGATCCAGAATTGGCGATAAAAATCTTCGATTTGGTGGAAAAATTTGCCGGTTACGGTTTCAACAAATCTCACTCGGCTGCATATGCATTGGTCTCGTACCAAACATTATGGTTGAAGACCCATTATCCCGCTGAATTTATGGCGGCGGTTATGTCTGCTGATATGGACAACACAGATAAAATTGTAACCTTGGTAGATGAATGTCAGCGCATGGGTATTACCCTACTGCCACCTGATGTAAACGCGGGTAGTTATAAATTTACCGTCGATAGTGAAGGGCGCATTGTATATGGTATCGGTGCTATCAAAGGTGTAGGCGAGGGGCCTATTGCGGCTATTATTGAAGCCAGAGAAAAATATAAACAATTTACAGACTTATTCGATTTTTGTGCCAAAGTAGATACAAAACGTATTAATAAACGCGTGCTTGAAAAGCTTGTATACGCAGGGGCATTAGACTCTCTTGGTCCTCATCGAGCGTCAATTATGGCAACTTTACCAGAGGCCATAGCGGCTGCTGATCAACATGCAAAAGCCGAATCTCATGGCCAGAGCGATATGTTTGGCTTGTTGACGACTGAGCCTGAACAGGTAGAGCAAGCGTTTGCTAAAGTGCCACAATGGCCTGAAAAAGTGTGGCTAGACGGTGAGAAAGTTACCTTAGGTTTGTATTTAACTGGGCATCCAATTAATCAATATGCACAAGAGATAAAGCACTACTGCACTGGGCGCTTAGTTGACCTTAAGCCAACTAACAAAGATCAGATTTCATATGCGGTAGGATTAGTCCTCAGCGTGCGCGTTATGACGAATAAACGTGGTCGACGATGGGGTATTGTTACCTTGGATGATAAAAGTGCTAGGATAGATGTACGATTTTTCCCCGATCTGTTTGAACAATACGAAGAAATACTGCAATCTGATCGAATACTGGTTGTAAGTGGACAGGTCAGCTTTGATGAATTTTCCGGGGGCAATACAATAGGCGCTCGAGATGTCATGGACATTGTTCAGGCAAGAGAAAAGAACGCCAAATGGTTAAGTATGCAGTTTGATTCGAGCTGGTGTAATGCGTCAACTCTCGCTAAACTGCAAGCAATATTAGCGCCTTATCAAGGCGGCAGCTGTCCGGTACAAGCCAATGTTGTGCATCCGGACGCAGAAGTTACTTTGGCGTTAGGTGCTCAGTGGTATGTTACTCCTGAGGATCAGCTATTATTTGAATTACAGCAGCAGTTCGGTAAAGAGCACGTAGAGCTGGTGTTTCATTGATTTTGGCAGATACAAAATCTGTTCACGAATAAACAAATTGGGTGTGGAATGAGCTTGAACTTTTTGGATTTCGAAAAACCAATCGCCGATCTTGAAGCAAAGATTGAAGGATTGCGTTTGGTTAATCAAGGCGGTGAATTCGATATTAGTATCGAAGAAGAAATCACAAAACTGCGCGAGAAAAGCGCTGAAATGAGCAAAAAGGTCTTCGCAGATCTGGGTGCATGGCAGGTTTCACAACTTGCTCGTCATCCAATGCGTCCTTATACGTTAGATTATATCCCACGTATCTTTAGCGAATTCGATGAATTGGCTGGTGATCGTGCTTTCGCTGATGATAAGGCAATCATCGGTGGATTAGCCTTTTTAGATGAGCAACCGATTATGGTTATTGGTCATCAAAAAGGTCGGGATACAAAAGAAAAAATTAAACGTAATTTCGGTATGCCTAAGCCAGAAGGTTATCGTAAAGCCCTGCGCTTAATGGAAATGGCTGAGCGTTTTAATTTACCTATTATTACCTTTATTGATACCCCAGGGGCATACCCAGGTGTGGGCGCAGAAGAACGCGGACAAAGCGAAGCTATTGCGCGAAACCTAAAGGTAATGTCCGGCCTAAAAGTACCTATCATCTGCACTGTTATTGGTGAAGGTGGTTCAGGTGGGGCGTTAGCCATAGGCGTAGGTGACCGCGTAAACATGCTGCAATACAGTACCTATTCGGTTATCTCTCCAGAGGGTTGCGCGTCTATTCTTTGGAAAAGCGCCGAGAAAGCACCCCAAGCGGCAGAGGCCATGGGCGTTGCGGCAGGACAGATTAAAGAGTTAGGCTTGATCAACAGCATCGTTGAAGAACCGTTGGGCGGCGCCCATCGTGATCACGATATTGCTGCGGCAAATCTAAAGGCAACCCTTAAGCAACAGTTAGCTCAATTAAAGAGCTTATCGGTTGAAGAGTTGCTTGATCAACGTTACGAGAGACTGATGTCTTTCGGTTACTGTTAATAAAAAATCACTGCCTGAGCATTCAGGCAGTTGGCGTATAGCTCTTTAGCTCCTTGCTATCGGGCTGACGCTGAATTACGTAACGCTGGTTCACATGTCTTTACTTCTTCACTTACAACAGCAACTTTCAACGCTATCCCGTTATCATTCGTCTCCTTCTAGAATCGTCGTTGCTTACAGCGCAGGCATAGACTCACACGTTCTTTTGCATGCATTGTGGCAATTACGCGAACGCCATGAATTTGCGTTAAGTGCGATCTATATACATCATGGACTCAGTGTTAACGCCGGTATTTGGCAACAGCATTGTGCTGACGTGTGCGCGGCTCTGGGTGTTGCTTTTCAGACGGCCAAGGTAACCGTTGATTTATCAATCGGAAAAGGCCTTGAAGCTCAAGCTAGACAAGTACGGTATGCTAAATTAGTGGAACTGGCGCCCCAGAACAGCGTTGTCATGTTAGCGCAGCATCAAGATGATCAGTTAGAAACAGTCTTACTGCAGTTAAAGCGCGGTGCTGGTCCTAAAGGACTAAGCGGTATGGCCGAGTACTTTTCTCGTACTAAACCAATAAATAGTCAGCAACAGGTTCATTTTTTCAGGCCATTACTGGATATTAGTCAAGCAAAAATTCATGCATACGCACAAGAGCATCACTTACGCTGGCATGAAGATGATTCAAATAAAAATACCGATTTTGAACGTAACTTTATTCGGCACGATATATGCCCTGTATTGATGCAGCGTTGGCCTCACTTTGCTAAATCTGTATCACGCAGTGCGCGGCTATGTGCTCAGCAGCAATCACTGTTAGATGAAGTTACTCGTGAAAAACTAGATAATCTGCGCATCCAAAAGCACATTTTATCTGTGAAAGGGTTATTAGCGTTAAGCGAGTCGTGGCGTATTCAAGTGGTGCGTATGTGGTTAGATGAAAGAAATATCATCAGTCCGAGTCAGGCGATACTCATGCAATTATCAAGTGAACTATTGGCCGCTGCAGATGATGCTAACCCTGTTATTCGTTGGCAAGATTGGCAATTTAGACGTTTTGAAGGTGGCCTGTATGTTATTCCATTGGCTCAAGAGATAACCCCAAATGTACGACTATTGGCGTTATCATTACCGGTTGAGTTGCCTAATAAGTTGGGAGTATTGAGTCTTAGTTCACACAAGGCCAGTAGCAAACAATGTAATATTCTGCCAGTTGACAATATTGAGCAATATCCCGTTAGTGTAGAGTTTGGTGGCTTTTCTCGGCGTTTCACCCCGTACGATGCGCATCATTCTAAACCGTTAAAGCAGTGGTTTAAGCACTGGCGTATTCCACCATGGGAGCGCAGCAGTATTGCTATTATTTGTCAGCAAACTAGCGTTATTGGTTTGTTAATAAAAGGGAAGTTTCATCTAAGCAAAACCGCCGGTGTAGAACATACGAAAAAATGTGATGAGCCAGTCTTATCTTATTACATACAGTACCAATCAAATCCCGAATAGATCTCAGTAGCATATAAATAGACTGTAATGTGTTTCAGTCACGTGAGTGTCATAAAATATGGGTAGCCTGCAAGCATTGACTCGCTAAAACGCTCTCCGATAATTGAAAAAACTTAAACGTTATCAATACGAACGCTACGCAGTATTGTGTAAATTGTCCTATCCAAAATGCTTCGATCATGTTGCCCTTGGCTTTTCGGAAGATGGCCATGTGGCGATTAAAAATCGTCGAGGACATGTGCTTGCGCGTATATTGTGGCAAGACAAGAAAAAAGAAGTGATTGTGGTGTTCCGTGGTTCGCAGATATTAAGTGATTGGTTCGCTAATCTGTGTTTTTTCCCCAAACGTAAACGCTTTGATAAAACCGTTTACTATGTTCACTATGGTTACGATCGATTACTTAATCAAAAAGTCCCAGGCGCAGAGCAATCAGACGAAGCTCTGAGTATCTATCAGCAAATAGAACGCGTATTGACGCCTCTTATCGCCAATGGCAAACGGATTAGTTTGACAGGACATTCATCCGGTGGGGCCATGGCTATATTGACAGCGGATTGGTTGGAGCGCCGCTTTGATGCACCCGTGAGACGCGTAGTAACTTTTGGTCAACCATCGACAGGGTTTCGCAGTTTTAACAGGCATTACCTTCTTCATCGTAGAACTTATCGAATCTGTTGCGACTTAGATATCATTACCTTTTTGCCGCCTTTACCGGGGATTTTCGTGCATGTGGGTCGTAATTTATGGCTACATAATGAACGTATTTATGAAAATATTCGCCCTTCTGTGCGTTTATACAAAACGTTAACAAGTTGGCTGATTTCGCCAATTTCTTATCATTACATGCATAAATATATCCGTAATAAGGACTTTTTTGATAAACATTAAACTAGTGAGTCAATTCGTCTAGCCACATGTACTGTGTGAGTTTAAGACCAGACTCACGGAGTTGAACGCGCGCGCCCATCGCATAAAATACAGCTGATTAAGCGCGAGGGGAATGACCTTGGTTAATGCTTTCAATATATTGGGCTTGCTTGAGCTTTTGTTGAACACTCAGTTCGGCCGTTTTTAATAAGGCTCTACAATGTTTTAGTCCGCTTTGCTGCTCTTCGTCTAACCCGTCGTCTTGCGCTAATCTGGCCAGCACTTTGAGGAGACTCAAGCCAATATTTGGGTTTTTGGGTGAGAGTTGTAACGCTTGCGTAAGTAATTTGTATGCAGGCGAAAAGCGTTTGTTTTTATAATGTACTGACGCCATTTCAGCTAATTCTTTAGGCGTGTGATGGATTTCGTTGCGCTCGTTTCGTTCCTGATCTATATATTCAGCCATAACTTGGCTGGCAAATGAATTACCTTCAACCTGCTCTTTTAGACGGTCTAGAATGACTATTGCTTCTTCGCGCTGTCCAATTTCATGTAACGCTTTTACTTTATCCAAATTATCTTCAAGAGAATGCCAGCTGTTCACCTGAGTCTGGCTCAGCATAAGCTCTTCAGCTTGTTTTTTATTGTCACGCAGACTCAATAAACGCGCATGAATAACGGTAAGTTGACTCTTGAAGTCATTGACGTGGGCATATTCTTGTTCAATTACAGATAGCTTTCGTTCTATTTCAGCCAATAAATTCTTTGCTTGGGTTTCTGATACGGTTGCGGCTAAATCTATTCCTGCCCGAATGACATTTAGACTTAATTCTGGGCGATCATGAATTGAATTTTTAGCATACTTAGCCATATTTTGAGTGGCTAAATATTGTCCCATGGGATCATGGTTGAGCCTAGCAAGATCCCATGCTTTTCGGTGGCGCTCTATATTACGTGGGGCCAACTTGCTGGCTTCTTTTATCAGTTCATAACCTTTTTCATAATTCTCACTGTTAATATAGAATTCAGTTAAGGCGTCATAAGTGGCAAACCGCGTGTCATCACGTTCAAGTAGTTCGTCGGTTAACGCACGTGCTTCTGGTAATTTATTTTGTTTAAGTAGTGTTCTGGCGAGTCCTACCGCAACCCATCCATAGTCGTATTTTTCCAGCAATTTACGGTAGAAGATTTCAGCGTCTGCGTATTCAAGTAAACTAAATAAACATCGACCAATCATACGATTGATCTGTGGATGATACTGCGTTAGCGACTCATCTTCTAATTGACGCTCGGCAAGGTAAATTGCGCTAGGGTATTCCTCTTGATCAAAGCAATAATTTAAGCGGTAAAGGCGATTTTTTATTTTTAATATATGGCTGATGCGCTGAGTAACACGGGATTTGTCTAAGGGTTTTACCCAAAAATCGTCAGGTTGCAATTCAATAACGCAGTTGACTAATCCTGCTGAAGTATCGGCGCTAAGAAATATCACGCTGGTGGTTTTAGCAATGAATCCTTTAAAACGCATTTCCTCCAATAGATTAAATCCATCTTTGTCGCTACGTACATCAAAGGCCACTAATATGATATCGAATTTAATATGCTCACATAGTCGCAGGGCATAAAAAGCGTTCTGGGCGCAGCGTACATTTTCGATACCCATCTCCATAAACGCAGACTTAATGGTATCTTGGACGAGTGTTTGGCCATCAATGACTAATACATTTAGTTCACTGACTGGTAGCTGAGGAGGTATTTTTATCACACTTAATCCATCTATTAATACACGTAAATCATTACCGTCTATGCAGCACGTTATAATGAACGATGAATAAGCTCAATCAATTTTCGAATATAGATAACTATTCACATTGTCAACTTGTGCCATTGACCCACAACGCTTACTAATAGTAAGCATAGTCAATGAGAGAGGCGAGATGACTTAATTTTTATTACGGTACATAGCGGCGTCAGCGCGCATGAAAAGGCAATGTTCTGTGTCATCACTTTGATAAATGGCACTGCCGATGCTGCAACTGACTTCATGTTGCGCTAATAGGTTTTGCTGTTTGAACGCTTGTTGAATGCGCTCGGTTATTTGTTGGCAAGAATCAATACTTGTATCCGTCAATAAACAGCAAAATTCGTCTCCGCCAAAACGAAAGGCGAAATCAGTATCTCGTAAGCAACCCGAAATAGTATCGGCGCAAGCCACAAGTATTTTATCGCCTTGAGAGTGACCGTATTGGTCATTTACTTGTTTAAATTTATTCAAGTCTATGACTAACAAAGCAAACTGACTCGGTTGACGTTTTGCGTGGCTGAACAAACGATGCATGGTGTCGTCAAAACTACTGCGATTTCCTAAGGATGTTAGGTTGTCTCGGGTGGCGGCCAATTTTATCCGCTCGTACTCAAGACCATTTTTGAGGGGGTTTTGAAAAAGAATGTGTAATTGCTGTAATATTTGCCATTCACGGGCGACTAGCATGCGGGTAAACGTGTAATGGATCATAGCGACTTGCTCATCGTGTTGGATTACCGCTAAGCGCTTGTTATACCGATTGTTGCTCCGCAAACCGAAGCAAAAGTCACTGTGATTGCACTGGATTTTTAAACCACACAGGGGTAACGTATTTTCCAGTTGCTCAAAAAAAAGTTCGCCAAGAATCGCGAGATCAATAGTGGTTAACCATTTTTGGAAGAAAGTACTGAGCTCATGTTGATTTAATACAGGGGCATAATGAGCCGGATTAAATACATTTTCGCCTACATGTTGCTCATAAAGTTGATTAAGTTGTTCCACTATATACTCCTGCCAAAAAATTGGCGAAATCGCTAGAAATAGCACTGATTACGATTGCTGAGCGATATAAGCAGTATTCGTGCCCAAAGATTAAAATAGATCACACGAGAGGCGGTAACCCTTGTAATGCATGGGATTTTTGCAAATATCGTAATTTTAATGGCAGTGGCAGTTGTCAGTGTCTGGTTGTTTAAGCGCATAAACTTGCCGCCTATTTTGGCCTACCTGTTCTGCGGCATTCTCGCTGGTCCTGATTTACTCGCTTTATTTGAACACCCTGAAGACATGCAAACCTTTGCCGAACTGGGAATTGTATTTCTGCTTTTTTCTCTTGGATTAGAGTTTTCACTCCCGAAGATGATAGCTATGCGGCAAATGGTATTTGGTGTTGGGGTGGGGCAAATGCTGCTAACCACTCTGGTATTTATGGGCATTAGCTTAATGTTAGGCTTAGGGCTATCAGCGGCGATTATTGTTGGCAGTATCGTTGCGTTATCTTCTACAGCAATCGTGATTAAACAAACAAACGATATGGGGATTTTGAACACGACGCGTGCGCAAATGGCTGTCAGTATTTTGTTATTTCAGGATCTAGCGGTCGTCCCTTTATTAATTGTAGTGCCATTGCTAGCAATAGATGGTGGGCAAAGTCTAAGTGTCGCGATTGGGTTATCGATCATTAAAGGCGTCATGGTGGTATTGATACTTATGTCTGTAGGTAAGTGGATATTACCAAGAGTCTTTACCGAAGTAGCGCAAACTCGTACCGATGAGTTATTTGTATTAACGACAATTTTAGTCGCGTTAATGGCTGCAGGTCTGACGTATACCTTTGGTTTGTCTATGGCGTTAGGTGCGTTTTTAGCGGGTATGATGCTGGGGGAGAGCCAATACAAATATCAGTTAGAGGCTGATATCAGGCCGTTTCGGGATATTCTGATGGGGCTGTTTTTCATCACCATAGGTATGCGACTCAATATCCCCGATTTATTGACGCAGTGGCATTGGGCATTAATTGGTTTAGTCGGTATGTTATTGATTAAGGTAATTCTTATTCGCATCGCAGGTGGATTATTTGGGGTGCCCAAAGAAGACGCCTGGGCTGCAGGTTTTAAGCTATGCCAAATGGGAGAATTTAGTTTTGTTATTGCAGCATTAGCAGTGGACCACGGCATTTTATCGACTCAAGTAGGTTCGCTTATTTTAAGTATCGGTATATTGAGTATGGCGATGACACCGTGGTTGGTAACTAAAAGTTCGGATTTTGCTCGGCGTATTGTCAATGAACCAGCACCTAAGTTTGAGCCAAATGAGGCGATAAGCGCAAGGCACCAACTAATACATGATCATGTCATTATTATGGGATTCGGTCGTGTGGGGCAATCAGTTAGCCGCTTATTGAAAAGTGAGGCCATACCCTATTTGGTCGTTGACGCCGATCCGGGGCGGGTGCAAGAAAGTCAAAGTGCAGGGCAGCCAGTATATTTCGGAGATGTTCGTCACAAAGATATTCTTAAAGCGGTTGGAATCGAAAGAGCGAAATTAGTCTTAATTACGTTTGATGAACACAACAAAGCGATGGCCGTTATACAGTTAATCTCTAGTTTGTATCCAGATTTACCCATTGTTGTGCGTACTCGTAAAGATTATCGCATGAGCGAGCTATACAGCGCAGGTGCCAGTCAGGTTGTTCCTGAGATACTCGAAGGGAGTTTAATGCTGGTGTCACAAGTGCTGCATTTGTCTGGTATTCCAATGTCGCGAATTTTAAAGCGTGTACGCAAAGAGCGAAAGGGTCATTACGGTAATATGCACGGTTTCTTCCCAGGTGAAACCACGGAATTGAGTTATGCCAAGCAAGATAAATTAGAGTTTATGCACGCAGTTGTTATCGCACCTAATGCCTTTGCGGCACAAAAATCACTGCTCGAATTAGATATTCAACGTTCTGGTATAAAAATAAAAGGTTTGCGCCGGGACAATATAGAGATAGAAAGCCCATTACCTGAGACTATTTTAAAGTCTGGGGACGTATTAGTCATAGTGGGTAAACCAAGACGGGTTGAGCGGGCTGAGCGCTACCTACTTGAAGGCCATTAACGTTTTACAACAATCATATGTATACGATTTAACCACGTATTTAATCCATCACATTACATCGAAGAAATATTATGTCTGATCCTCACATCATTACAGCAAGTTCCATCGCCGTTGTTTCTGCTATTCAGGTCAATCAAGGGCAAACGATTACACAAGGTCAATTGTTAATGACATTGCATCTTATGGGCACAGATTTACCGATAGTCGCACCAAAGTCAGGTGTGATTACATTTTTACGAGTGGGGCTTGATGATGAAGTGGAAACTGGACAGCCATTAATAGAGATCGCTGATCCCGCAGAAGACGATTTATCACAGGACTCCAATAGTGTTATGTCCAATGTTGAAAGTGCGTTAATAGCATTCCATGCTCGCCAAGCACTCACCTTAGATGAACACAGAAGCCAGCAGTTAACGAAACGGCAAGCTTTAGGATATCGTAGTGCTAGGCAGAATCTAACTCAATTGTGTGATGCCAATAGTTTTATGGAATACGGTCAATTTGCCGTTGCCGCCCAGCGCCAAAGACGTGATTACCAAGAGCTAAAAAGCGCAACCGCTGCCGATGGTATTATTACTGGTGTTGGGTTAATTAATAGTGATATTGCTCAAAATAAACAACAATTCAAAAGCCCAATAGACCCATCGGCTCGCTTTAAAACCGCTATCGTTATTAACGATTACAGTGTCTTAGCGGGTACTCAAGGTTTTTTCCATCATCAAAAATTAGATCGTATATTAGCTGTAGCTGAGCAACAGAACCTACCCGTCATCATGTATACAGAAGGAGGCGGAGGACGCCCCGGAGACACTGATATCACGATTGTTAACTCTGGTCTGCAGTGCGCATCATTTTCCAGTTGGGCACAACTAAGTCACGTAGTGCCACGCATTGCCGTAGCAAATGGCTATTGCTTTGCTGGTAACGCAGCCTTATTCGGAGCCGCTGATATCCGCATTGCCACTCAACGCGCTTGGATAGGCATGGCCGGGCCAGCGATGATTGAAGGTGGTGGTTTGGGTGTCGTTAATGCCAAGGATATAGGCCCAATTGAAATTCAGGCAAGTAACGGTGTGGTTGATATTGTTGCTGATGATGAGGCTCATGCTACTGAGTTAGCAAGACGTTGCCTGGGATACTTTCAAGGAGAATTAGCCTATTCAGAAACTGAACACGCGGAAAATTCGAGCCAACAGGCAATGTTACGTGCGGTATTGCCAGATGATCGACGCTTCGTCTACGACATGCGAAAAGTGATTACCATATTGGCGGATAGCAATAGCTTTACCGAGCTACAGCGTAAATTTGGTGGCGCAATTATTACCGGATTTATTCGCCTAGAAGGTAAGCCAGTTGGTGTGTTAGCAAGTGATTGCAAGGTGCTTGGCGGTGCGATAGATGTTGACGCAGGTGAAAAAGCAGCTGAGTTTATGCAAATGTGTAGCGCGTTTAATATTCCGTTACTTAGCCTATGCGATACGCCGGGTTTTATGGTGGGTCCAGCTCACGAAAAGCTTGGTGCGGTGCGCCGATTATCAAAACTTTTTACTTCTGGGGCCAAACTAAATGTACCACTAGTGGCTGTTGCTCTGCGTAAATGTTATGGCCTGGGGGCACAGGCGTTGCTTGGCGGTAGCACCATGAAACCAAATTATATGGTGTCTTGGCCTACGGGGGAGTTTGGCGGTATGGGGCTCGAAGGTGCCGTGAAACTGGGCTTTAGCAAAGAACTCGCAGCGCAAGATGATATGGTGGCTCGCCAGGCTTTATTTGAAAAGCTAGTGGCCAAGCAATACGCCAATGGCCAAGCCACTGAAGTAGCAAGTGTGCTGGAGATTGATGCGGTAATCGATCCGGCCGATACGCGGCAAATAATCGTACAGAGTTTATTCCGCTAGCTGCAAAATGCGCATAAATCGTCAAATATCTTTCGCTTTGTTAGTACATGCTTGAGCTTGTGGCTAACAAGGTGTTTCATAAATGACAGAGCAAAGCTTATCAATTAACCAAGGTATTCATTTAACGCGAATAGATAAGGTTATGCGCTATGTACAATCCCATTTAGACAGCTCACTGAATATGAAGGATTTAGCCGATATTGCGTGCTTTTCGGCATTTCATTTTCAGCGTCTTTTTTGTCTTTACACGGGCCAAAGCCTAGCCAAGTACATTCTTATATCTAGACTGCGAAAAGCCTGTTGGCAATTGGCTTTTCGTCAACATATGTCGTTGATAGATATCGCTCTTAGCTGCGGTTTTAATGATGATCAAAGTTTCAGTCGCGCGTTTAAGCGCCAATTGGGGATAGCGCCGTCGTTATATCGTAAAGGCTGTTTGGCACACGCCAAGGCCAAATTACTTTCTGGCCCTCAACCTGCTTCTTTTATGTCACAGAAATACATCGGTCACGTAACGTTACGCACACCGGAACTAAACAAGCGCCGAGCGATAATAAGCACCCGTCATTATCATAAAGACAGCGTGCAAATCGTTGACTTTCCGCAAACAGCTATTGCATTCTTAGCCCACCACGGGTCCCCTGAAACCTTGATGGCTACGGTGGCACGCTTTATTGAGTGGCGTAAAGAATTTGGGTCACCGCCTAGCGTGAGCAAAACGTTCAACATATTGTACAATGATCCTCAATCCGTTGAGCCACAAGCATATCGATTCGATGTGGCTGCCTCGTTATTTTTACCGCTCATGGCGAATGATTATGGTGTGCAAGAGGGCGAAATTCGTGCTGGTAAATGTGCGGTTTTGCGTCATATTGGCAGCGATAATGACTTGGGATACAGCATCGAATATTTGTATCGGGACTGGTTTAGCCAAGCAAATGCTCAATTGCGCGATGAACCATTATTTATACAGCGAGTACGAAGCTTTCCGGATGTAGATGAACAAAGCAGTATTATTGATATCTATTTGCCTATCGACTAATTGATTGTTGCTCAAAGGCGGTTTTTCATCGTGCTTTTCCGGCAACATGGGTATGATAGCGCCATTGAAATCCCCAATGATCCCATTGGGCACAGTACACTGATAGGAATAACCCATGATTAATAACGATGTGATGCGTCGTATTCGCTATATTTTTGATTTTAACGATAAGCAAATGCTCGACGTGTTTGCGCAAGCTGAATACCCTGCAACCATTGCTCAGTTGCATAGTTGGTTACGTAAAGAAGAAGAACCAGAATTTGTACGCATTACCGATTTGCAGTTCGCGTTATTTTTAAACGGTTTAATTAACCTAAAACGTGGCAAGCGAGAAGGGGAGCCCGCTCCTGTTGAGCGAGTGTTAACGAACAATATTATTTTGATGAAGCTTAAGATAGCGCTTAATCTTCAAGCCGAAGATATTCTAGCTATCATGGATTCAAGCGACTTTCGTTTGTCCAAGCATGAGTTAAGTGCATTATTTCGTAAACCCGGTAATCGCCATTACCGCGAATGCCAAGACCAGTTCTTACGCAACTTCTTAAAAGGTTTACAGTTAAAATTACGCGGTGAAGCTCAGAAGGATTAATCGTTAATTTAATGAGCTGCTTTGCTTATTGTATGGCGGCTCACGTAGACCAAAGTCCTAGGGCAAAAAAAAGATAAATCTAATGTGGCATGCTAAAGTGATTAGAGTCAAAAAAAGAAATATGCTATGCCACTGACTTTTATTTTATCCTTATTAACGTTGCTTATATCTACTCAAGCAAAGTCAAATTCAGCGCCTGCTACCATGCGTTATTCTATTAACGTAGCGGAAGTTGATGGCGCACAGCCCCAAGCAAAAACCATTGCACTATTTACACATCTGTATGCCAGCCTGAATATCAGCCCGATGCTCGTTAGCTTTCCCTCTAAGCGCGGTTTAAATATGGTAAACAGTGGACAACTAGACGCAGAAGCGTTCCGTTTCGCTTCAATAGGCCGTCGATATAAAAACCTTATTCGCGTAGAAGAGCCACTTGGTGTGGGTCAAACGGTTTTTTTCTGTGTGCGGCAAGCGGCTTGTAAAATAGATGAAGAGCATAAAATTGCAATGTTAGTCGGGTTTGAAAGAGCTACTGATATATGCCAGCAGCTTTCCTTGAGTTGTGAATATGTATCGTCGGCTAGAGGGTTAGGCAAGTTACTCGATCAAGGTTTAGTACACGCTATTTTGGCTACCACGATCGAAGGAAAACAGATTATTTGTCAGGCTAAGCAAAACACCTATTTTTTCAAACTCCAAGAATCATTGGTGCGCTATGGATATCACTATGTACACCGCAAGCATAAATCTCTTGTGCCGGTGTTAGCACGAAACCTCCGTAAAATGCGCCAGCAAGGTATGCTGAACTTTGAAAAGAGTCTCGCTCAACTTACCGATTATGGCTGTAATAAGCAGGTCACGATTCTATAACGTTATTTAAACCTCAAATGCTTTACGCCGTCTGCGACTGTTAGGTTATATCGCTAAAAAACTGCGAATTTCTTCTGCTCTGGTTAGTCCATCATTGAAGCCCAGTTCTATTAATTCTTTACAATACTCTCGCTCAAAAATGAGATAACTCAATAACGATGAGTCCTCTTTGTTATGTAAACCCATTATGCGTAGCAACGATTTAATCCCCGAAGGCATCTGATGAAAATGACGCGCAGCTATCTCGTTAAATGTGATGCTAGGATTAATCATTAGGCAATCGATGTTCTTTAACTTACTTTGCTGACGTTGAGCGGGAGTGAGTTGAGCAATTGTTTGATTAATGCGTTGCATACGCTCTAAATCGGAGCGTAACGTGTCAGCAAAAATGGTGTCTAACAAATGTCCGGCAATTTCTAAGCCGCCCGGATAATGAATTACATCGGTAAAACGTGGTGCTCTTTCGGGTTGTTCTACACCAATCACTAATATTTTTTCTGCGCCAAGGTGTATTGGAGGACTCAAGGGCGAAAGTTGATGTACTGAGCCATCACCCAAAAATTCACCGTCGAGCTTTACCGGCGGAAAGACCAATGGGATCGCGGATGACGCCATCAAGTGCTCACTGTGTAAAGCCGTTTTAATTCCGCGGCGTTGTTGTCTGTGCCATGGTTGTATGGTTTGGTGACCTTGAAAATAACTAATAGAGTCATGGGTACTATAGCTTGAAGCACTGATACTTATTGCTCGCAAATACCCGTTGGCAACGTTATTGTCAATTCGTTTGAAGTCGAGTTTTTTTCGTATCAGTTTACGCAATGGCTCGTTGTTAAGCAGACTACTGGGATGTTTTTGATTGAGAGCCGATTGAAAACTTTGAAAATAGCTTTTTGCTAAGTGAGAGTAAACGTCCCGTATACCGCTTCCATAAACTTGGCGCGTGGTGAAGTTCTTCCATACGTGTTCCAGTTTACGTATACCTAAATGATAGCATGATGCATAACAAGCGAGCCCGGTTGCGTTAATTGCGCCTGCTGAGCTCCCGCAAACGATGGGAAACGGAATACCTCGGTTACGAGGTAAAAAAGTACTAATAGATTTTAGCACGCCCAATTGATATGCCGCTCTTGCGCCACCACCAGATAAAAGCAGCGCATATTGATTTCGTTCATGCATGTTGTATTTGGGTCCTACCTTTTATCTTAAAAAGCAATGCTCATGCCTTCGGCCGCGGCGAATAACTGCAAATCGGCTTCGGCGATTGCAATCAGTTCCTGACATTGGGCTTCTACTGAGGCGATGTTGTCATCGGTACGCGTATGGTCATGACTATAAAGAGCTAGGCGCTTAGCCCTGCATGCCATCGACAGTTTCACCGCTTCCTCAGCCACTGAATGTCCCCAACCTGATTTTGCCGGCATATCAGTTAACATATATTGCGCATCATGAATAACTAAATCCGCATCTCGAGCAAATTCTACCCAATCAAGAAAATCAGTATTCTTTTTATAGGGGGGGTAAAGCTCGTTATCGGTAATATAAACCACTTTGCTACCGTCAGCTTCAATACAGTAGGCGCTGCCTCCGCCTGGATGGTTAATCTTTTGCCGTTGAATCCGAGCGTCGCCAATTTGCCAATGCAACAGCGTATCAGGTTGCGTTAGCAGGGTGATATTTGATTGTAATGTGCCATATGGCACAGGGAAATAGCTGCCACTCATTTGTTTTAGAATATTGTCGTGCTCTGCCAGAGTAGTTTGTCCTGGCGTAATAAAAATATTACGTTGAGGCTGATAAATGGGGGCAAAAAACGGAAAACCTTGGATGTGATCCCAATGATTATGTGTCAGTAACAAATGAATGTCTGTGTTCTTTTTGATGAGCTTCTGGCCCAATGCACGAATGCCGGTGCCCGCATCTATGATGATGTCGCTACCGTCATTTAACTCAACATGCACACAGGCTGTGTTGCCGCCGTACTTAATATAATCGGCACCCGGCGTGGGTATTGAGCCACGTACGCCATAAAAGGTTAATTGCATCAATATACCCAACTATCGGCTGCTATAGATATACCCGTAAGCGACCTTTGATATTCGTTGATTAAAGATTAGCACTAAACGGGCTATTCAATAAGCGCTAATAATATGCTCGTGTATATAAATCTATGCCGATAAAAAAAGCGCAATAATTGCGCTTATTTTATCGTTATATACGCCAGCTAAGCCAGAGCATATTAGATGAACTGTAACGTTATAGGTTGGAGATAAACTCAACTAATTTAGGTATATCAATTAGTTGCTTCTCGCCACTACGACGGTTTTTGTATTCTACCTTTTGCTCATCAAGGTTGCGCTCGCCTATTACAATGGTATGTGGCACACCGATTAATTCCATGTCGTTAAACATTACGCCTGGGCGCTCTTTACGATCATCGAATAATACTTCCACACCGATAGCTTTAAGCTGGGCATATAAATCTTCTGCAATTTTCTGAATGCGTTGAGATTTATGCATGTTCATAGGAACAAGTGCCACTTTAAATGGCGCAATAGCGTCAGGCCAAATTATGCCGTACTTATCATGGTTTTGTTCAATAGCGGCGGCCACGATACGTGATACACCTATACCGTAACAGCCCATAGTGAGTACCTGATGTTTGCCGTTTTCGTCAAGCACACCGCAATTTAACGCTTGTGAGTATTTATCACCAAGTTGGAAAATGTGACCCACTTCAATACCACGTTTGATTTCAATGGTTCCTTTACCATCGGGTGAAGGGTCACCGGCTTGCACATTGCGAATGTCGGCTATTTGGAAGTCTTTAGCGTCACGCTCCCAGTTGGTGCCTGTATAATGAACATCATTTTCATTTGCGCCACATACGAAGTCAGCCAAAACGGCAGCACTGCGATCAACAATAACAGGTATGGTTAGCCCTACAGGTCCAATTGACCCTATGCTACAACCTAAGCTGTCTTCGATTTGAGCTTCACTTGCCATCGTAAGTGGCGCAAAAATAGCGTCCATTTTTTCAGCTTTTAATTCATTTAATTGATGGTCACCGCGCAATACCAGTGCCACTAAACCTTGTTGACCTTTGTCGTCAATTTCACCGAGTACAATTAAGGTTTTAACCGACTGCTCAGCAGGTACGTTTAATAGCGCGCTGACTTGTTCAATTGTTTTAGCATTCGGCGTCGCGATTTTTGCTAGCTCGGCATTGGGTGCTGGGCGAACCGTTTGTGGAGCAAGGGCTTCGGCTTTTTCGATATTTGCCGCATAATCAGAAGCGTTGCTAAAAGCAATATCATCTTCGCCTGAATCAGCCAATACGTGAAATTCATGCGAGGCATTACCGCCAATCGAGCCGTTATCAGCAATTACTGGGCGAAATTCTAAATCGATACGCTCGAATACACGGCAATAAGCAGCAAACATATCATCGTACGTTTTATTTAAACATTCGTCGCTCAAATGAAACGAATAAGCGTCTTTCATGGTGAACTCACGGCCACGCATTACACCAAAGCGAGGGCGCACTTCATCGCGAAATTTGGTTTGAATCTGATATACATTTAATGGCAGTTGCTTGTAACTACTGACTTCGTTTTTAACTAAAGCCGTAACAACTTCCTCGTGTGTTGGCCCTAGTACGAAGTCTCTGAAGTTACGATCTTTGATACGTAAGAGTTCAGGGCCATATTCATCCCAACGACCAGATTCTTGCCATAAATCAGCTGGTTGCACTACAGGCATCAATATTTCTAATGAGCCTGCTCGGTCCATTTCTTCACGCACAATTTGGGCGACTTTGTTCAATACACGCAACCCAGTCGGTAACCAGGTGTACAGTCCGGACGCGAGCTTGCGAACCAAGCCTGCACGTAACATTAGCTGGTGGCTGATCACTTCTGCATCTGCAGGTGTTTCTTTCTGGGTAGATAATAAATATTGGCTTGTGCGCATTGGCGTGAGTTTCTCAATTAGTTCTGGGTTATTAATCGGCGGCTATTCTACCAGTGACGCCGGCTAGGCTAAAGTCCCTAAACGGGAAATCTTAACAATCTTTACGCTGGGCGTTGTGAATGATACTGGTCACGTAATTCGCGCGCTGATTTACCCGCCAGCGAATATTCAAGTCAAATAGGCTCATGCCATATTCTTCATCACTGTCCTGTTTGGCCTTATATGCTGGACGAGGATCTTGTGCCAATACCTGTTTTATCAACGCAGTTAACTGTGGATAGAGGTTCTGCCAATGCTTTAATTGATTTGCACATTGGGTTTCAAAATATACCGGCATCGTGGAAGGCGGTTCGTCAGCGAACCCACCAGTTGCACCGGGAATACTGTCAGCCCATGGAACATAAGGCTTAATGTCAATTATGGGCGTGCCATCGAGTAAATCTACTCCTTTTACCAATAGACTCAGGCGGCCATTTTTATGTTGTATTGAGTCGTATTTGACAACGGACATACCTATACCGTTTGGTCTAAATGTGCTGCGTGTGGCGAGTACGCCTTGTTTTTTGTTCCCGCCCAAGCGCGGTGGTCGCACCATTGGTGACCAACCTTGCTCAACCGTTTTGTGAAATTGGAACAACAGCCATAAATGGCTGAACTGTTCTATGCCGCGCAACATATTTGGATCGGAAAATTCTTTATCAAATACGATTTCACCTAAGGCTGCATCCACAAGGTTGGGTTGTCTGGGAATAGCAAATTTTTGCCGGTATGGCGTGTGAATCACTCCCAGAGGGTGTAAATTAATTTCGTGTTGCTCAGGCATAGCACTACTTTTAGTCATAATTAAGGGTTAGGCGGTCATGGTAAGCGCCAATGCTTGTTATCTCAAAAGGAATTTTGCTACAGGCTTGAGGGCATTCGTAAATGCCCGGTCAATAAACGAATCAGATAGATTTTGAATGCGCTGGATTTTATCTTGGGCTTTGTTAACATTCAGCCCTATTCATTATTTTGGTCATTCATGTGTTTGAATTTAGCCCACACCCGAAACAACTTGCTTCTAGCCTTTTTCTCGAAAGATTGATTACTGATCCTACATTTAGTCAGTTTCATTTTATTAATGATCGTATCGTTAGCAAAATTGCGCATGATAATTTCACCCCAAGTAAACTTAGCCTCACGGGCTTTAACCTTGAAACTGAACACAGTAGTTTAGTTATTTTTGCTGAAGGTTTAAGTTTGGCAAAAGTCTTTGCCGTATCGATGGCATTTTCTGACAAGCTTAATGTGCTGTGTTACGAAGTGTTGCGCAACGTGCCGTTAACTGGCGTAGGTATCGTTTTGCGGGTTGAAAGACGTAGCAAAGAAGATTTACGACCATTACTTGAAAATATAGCGAACAAGCACGCCGTCGAAATATGCTTATTCGCCCGCGCGCCGCGCTTAGATGAACCTGGTTTATTGCTTATGGATATGGACAGCACCGTGATCAGTATTGAGTGTATTGATGAAATCGCCAAGCTGGCGGGTGTGGGCGATGAGGTATCCAGCGTTACTGAGCAAGCTATGCAAGGAAAATTAGATTTTGCTGAAAGTCTACGCAGCCGAGTAGGGTGCTTGGCTGGCGCTAATGAAGATATATTACAACAGGTCCGCCGTGCATTACCGCTGATGCCGGGGATCTTTAATCTGGTTAAATTCTTAAAGCAACATCAATGGAAGCTTGCCATTGCTTCAGGTGGATTCAGTTATTTCGCCGATTACCTAGCTGATAGGCTAGAGCTTGATGCTGCCATTGCTAATGGTTTAGGCATTGTCGATGGCAAATTAACTGGAAAGGTTGAAGGGGATATAGTTGATGCCCAAGTCAAAGCTGCCACGTTATTAGAATTGGCTAACGAGTTTGATATTGCTGACAGTCAAACTATTGCCATGGGAGATGGGGCGAATGATTTGGTGATGATGAATGCGGCGGCATTAGGTGTGGCATTTCATGCGAAACCAGTGGTACGTGCACAGGCAGATATTTCTATTCGCAATGGGGGGTTGGATAAGTTGTTGTGGGTATTGGCTGCTTCAACCCCCAATGCAAATATCGCTAAGTAATAAGCAGCGCCGAGCCTAATAATATGACTTAATAACTTTTGCGTGTTGATTAGTAAGTTAGTTTTGGGTGGCACTTTTTAAGTGCCACCTTATTAAATTGTCATGGGTTGTGAAACGAAGTTGTAATATTAATATTCGGCGTTAAGCAGCTGTTCTATTTCCAAACTTTTTTGCGGATGATGTTGCTGGCTATCTTGATTATCGAAGATTGTCATGGCGTCGAACTGATAACGACTCATCACCAAATCGGTAATATCCAGTAAATCACCGACGCCATGCACGTTCCAAAGTTTTTCTTCGAGTTGCTTTGCTTTATGTACTGCATAAACACCCACATAATTAATTTCAGACTGTAGATGGTCAATATCAGGCCTACCGGTTCGCGCTAAAAATACCTTTAATGCTATAAACTGCCCCTTTTCAATAGACTGCGAGATGAACTGACGTCGTTGCTCGTCCGTGGCGAACTGATCAGCAAAACAGCTTTTAATTGCTTCTGCTGGGTCATCTTTACTAGGATCAAAAGCCACAAATAATTCATTCATCACTGGACGTTGGTGAGGTTTAATGTGGCTCAACGTACTTTGAATGAAATCCATTGGCCCATTTCGTCCTTCGAATAACGCCGTTAAATTAAATTTCCCAGGAGGGGCTTGGAAGCTTAATAAGGTGGTGAGGCGAATTTGATTAGACCACGTAGCTACAGCATCAGGCACATATTTCGCGCCTTCCTTTCGAATAAAAAAAGCGACATTAGGCACGTTGTTGGCATATATATTTCGCAGAGCTTCGCCAATGCCAGGGATATCTTCTTCATCCCTGTATGCTTTGAGTTTAGAACGATTGTTTTTAATGAGTTCTTCAAAAAAGGCCTTGGTGCTGTTGCTTTGCTCGTCATTCACTACTTTGAGGTGCAAAATATTACGCTCGGCTGATATTTGACGAACGGTATAGGGTAGATCATTAAGCGCGTATTTCCGTGTTACTTTTTGCAACTGCGGAAAGCTAACGTGCACTTTTGTATCGATGGCTTTGTGGAAAAATGTATTCAACTCGAGCTTAATACCGTTGATCGATATGTCATCGGTATTCCCTTCTAACACCATTTCTTCGACGGTTAGCTGTATCTTACTGCGCAACATGAAACGTGTTTCACGACGCTGATTAGCATATTTAAATCGAAACACCTGAATGTTCTCAGGGGGGCGATTACGAGGATGACCAAATACCTTTAAGCGGGGTAATTTTGCCCGGTCGAGGGGGATTTTTTGGAAACATTCTGTGTTGTACTTATCGGTTAAATTCGAGAGTAAAGCGATATGAGTTAAATGTTGTAGACGCGACATAAGACGAGGCGTAGGGGGCTGATTCTGGCGCTTGACCGACTGGCTTATGCTGTCTGCAATCGATAGTGGACGATGACTCTGTTTAGGCTCCATTTCCTGTACTTGTAATTTATACACCCGCCAACTGACTTTACGCGAACCGTAGCCTAAAAATAAATCTTTCAAACTAGGATTAGCGACCAGCTCTTCATGTGACGCAGAATAAAAGTAAACTTTGTCATTTTTTATATGATTAAAAGAATACAGATAGGTTTCCTGCTTACCTTTAGCATAAGAAAGACACTGCTTGATACGGGCATCACTAAACAAGTAGCCAAGTTTTAGATCACTTATTTCATTATTCCAGTAAAAAATATCTTGTCGGTTACAGTCGTTGGCTAACGCATAACGTGGAATAAAATACCCGTCTTTGGACTCAATATACACAGGAACGGAGGTGAAATTAGGTATGTAGTATTGTTCGTAAGTTTTTTTATGTATTGCATCGAACGTGTTGTCTAAGTTCACTTTATAGCGACGTTTATTGCCATGAATAAAACGTTCAAGAAAACGATCGAAGCTTGGCATTAAAATATCAAACAAACGCTTTAAATGCAGGCGTTGGTCATCTGCATTGCGGTTAATTCCTTCGACAACATATTGCACACCTTGACGGTTATCCAGCACATATTCATGTTCAATCCCCCGAAACTGCACGGATAGCCTGTCACCGATTTTAAATCTGTGTTCTTTGCTGATTTTGAGTTTCAAACCACCAAGTGATACGTCAACAGTCGTGGCCAACATACTTTTATTGTTATCGGTGAATATTTCTACGCTCATAGCGTAATTCATACGCTCTTCGTTGCGCTGGGAGAACTCCCCAAATGGCATCATAGGAGCCAAATAGTATTGTCTGATGGGAACAGCAACGGCTTCGTTCTTAACCGCTCGAGTCATTTCTTTTTGTTGGCGCTTGTGCATCACTCGGTAGTTATTTTCTGTACTTAATACAGCTTCGTTGACACCCACTGTATATTCACCGAATGAGCGAACTTGGCGCTCAAAAACGTCGATGGCCATATCATCTAAATAATGAGTTTGACTCTCGTATTCATACAATTTGCATTTGCCGTCGACGTGACCGCGTAAGTCAATTATGCGCGCACATGGCCTTGCTAATCGCTTGAGTTCCATTTTCAGTAAAAAGCGCTTTTGCTTCGGTATTGACCCTGCAACCTGAGCCAAAATTTGATTAAATTCAGGCTCATTGATCATCGGTTTCAGTTGTTCAATAATGTCATGATACTGCTCAAGATCTTGATTCATAGTGAATGCGTACTTAATTTTAAGTGTTTAGGACGGACTCGATATAGACTTATCGGCAAGCCGAGTCGTTTTCATAATGCAATATGTCCAAGCTTATCCTACTATAGGCCGCCTTTTCTCAAGATTATCCAAGACGCCGAGCCGTTATCGCGTCAACCAATATACCAATAACATCTGATTGTGGAGTAACATGGCCAAACGCAAAACTGCCTATGTTTGTAGTGACTGTGGCGCAGAATATCCCCGCTGGCAAGGGCAATGTAACGATTGCAACGCTTGGAATACGATTACCGAATTTGTGGTAAGCCCTACGCGCAATCAACCTGAGCGTAATTTGCGTGGTTACGCTGGGCAAACGGTCGCAAAAATTGAAACATTAAACAATATCGATTTGGCGGCGTTACCGCGTTTTACCTCTAATTTTAATGAGTTAGATAGGGTGCTTGGTGGAGGGATTGTTCCCGGAAGTGCCATTTTAATTGGTGGGTCTCCTGGTGCCGGTAAAAGTACGCTTTTATTGCAGGTTATGTGTCACCTTGCTGCTCAGCGAAGTGCATTATATGTCACGGGTGAAGAATCTTTGCAGCAGGTGGCCATGCGAGCCCAGCGATTGAGCTTACCCAATGATAAACTAAGCATGCTGGCAGAGACGAGTGTCGAAACCATTTGCGAATTAGCCTTGACGCTTAAACCGCAGATAATGGTGATTGATTCCATTCAGGTAATGCATGTTGCTGATGTGGCGTCGGCACCAGGCAGTGTGTCGCAGGTGCGTGAAAGCGCTGCTTACCTAACACGATTTGCTAAGCAGCACCATATCGCTATGTTCCTTGTTGGCCACGTAACCAAAGATGGCAGCTTAGCTGGGCCGAAAGTACTCGAGCACTGTATTGACTGCTCTATGATGCTCGAGGGTGAAAGTGACAGTCGTTACCGTACGTTGCGTAGTCAGAAAAACCGTTTTGGAGCTGTCAACGAGCTTGGTGTGTTTGGTATGACCGAACGAGGTTTAAAAGAAGTTAGCAACCCTTCGGCGATATTTCTAAGTCGCGATGAGCAGCAATCACCTGGCAGTATTGTGATGGTCGTATGGGAAGGTACTCGGCCATTATTGGTTGAGATACAGGCGCTAGTGGATTATTCGCAAACCGCTAATCCACGCAGAGTTGCGGTGGGACTTGAGCAAAATCGTATGGCGATGCTGCTTGCTGTATTGCATCGCCATGGTGATTTGCAGATGAACGATCAAGATGTATTTGCTAACGTGGTCGGTGGCGTTAAAGTCACAGAAACCAGCGCCGACCTCGCGCTATTGTTATCCATTGTGTCAAGTTTTCGCAATAAAACATTAGACTCTGAGTTGATTGCTTTTGGCGAAGTGGGTTTAGCTGGCGAAATACGGCCGGTACCCAACGGCTCTGAACGAATAAGCGAAGCGGCAAAGCATGGATTTAAACGTGCCATTGTGCCAAAAGCAAACGTGCCCAAGCAGAAAATTAATGGTATCGAAATTATCGGGGTTTCTCGCCTTAGCGAAGCCCTTGAGGTACTCTAGTTAAAGGACCCGTTTTAGACGTAAACAAACCGCGCTAATATCAGTGGTTTACGTCTAATTTGTTGATACTCATGATTTTTATTAGTAATGGATTATTACTTATTATGGGGGGATGGCATGCTAATATGCAGCCAAGACGTTATTTTCATCTTAATAAATGGCCTTATATAATGAGTAAATTATTTTCCTTTTCTTTTTCCACTTCTCTTCTTCTAGGAAGTCTTGTGCAAGTATGCTGTGCACAAAGTACCCCATCCGAATTTGCTGAGCTCAGTTTAGATCAATTATTCGATATGAATATCACGGATGGTCAGGAGCAAAATCATTCTGAAAGCCGCTGGTCTTTTGCCTACAATTTTAAGTCGGCGGAGTTTCGTGGTTATTTAGATGGGGATGCCAAGCGCAGCGATTCAAGCGTATTATGGCAAGGACAAGGTACGACAAGAACAGACAGTAATTTTCCGATACTGCCTACCGTCATAGATCAACAAGTACAGATTTTTTCTGTTGGATACCGGCTAAATGAGGATTGGCGTGTGCATGTGTCACTTCCTTATATCACCCAAAGTACTGATCACATCAGCATCGTTGATGACTATGACCACTTCACTATCGACACCGATGGCTTTGGGGATGCCGTGCTGTCAGTTAGTCATCGGTTAGTCGCGACGAGCGATGATGTATGGTGGTTTACTTTTGGGGCGAGTTTACCCACCGGATCAATTGATGAAGTTGGGGATACCCCCAGAGACGTTGGTGACCAACAATTACCCTACACAATGCAGTTAGGCTCAGGTACCTATGACTTTCCCCTTGAGTTCAGTTACAAGAGCCTGGGCGAGCATGATTTCAGCTTAAGCATGTCGGCCATGCTGCGCACCGGAAAAAATGATCGCGATTACCGACTGGGTAATAGTTATAGCATTTCTGGCCGTTATAAATTCCATGCCACAGCCAAGTTGAAACCTTACTTAGGAATGGAATATCAATATCGTAGTGCGATACATGGACAAGACAACGAAATAACGTTTGCTGGTCCATTCCCTTATCCTGCGAGTATTACAAACCCTAAATTATACGGTGGCAAGAAAGTCAGTGCGCAAATAGGGATCCGCTGGCAGTTTAGTGAGTTTTACGCACTTCGCGCTGAATTTTCAAAACCCGTATATCAACACTTGAATGGCCCACAACCGAAAGAAAACTACCGCACCGGTTTGACACTTTCGCGTCTAATGTAAGGTTAATTGAGTGTTTGGTTTAATGAATATCAATTGGGTGAAAGGCAGTGTTGTATTTCTTATATTGTTTCCATCTTTGGTGATGGCTTCTCAAGAGTTGGCTAAAGAACGAAAGCTCAAAGCGGCGTATTTACTCAATTTTACGAAATATATGCAATGGCCCAAAGGCAGTAATAGTGTCCACAAAACGGGCTTTCATCTTTGTATACACAGCGATGTGTCTTTTTATGAATTTATGCAAGCACTCATCGCTCGGCATAATCAAGGAAATAACAAACGACGCATTACCATTAATAAAACGTTAGACGCAACGCTATGTCATATGGCTTATTTTCAAACACCTATCGCGCAACCTTTAACACAACTAGCTAACGCTGTTATCGTGCTTGAATCACAAGACGTACAACAGGCCAATAGCGCTATTCGCTTTTATACCCAGGCGCAAAGAGTGCGCTTTGAATTCGATCTACCGCAATTGGCTCAGGTGCAAGTCACTGCTAGTTCTGAGTTGTTAAAACTCGCGAAGATAGTGCGAAAATGATGTTTTCGACTATCAGACGAGCCTCTTTTTTTCATAAGCAACTCATTGCGATCATCGGCACTAACTTGTTGGTGTTGGGGATCGCTGCGTTACTCATTTACTCCGCTTTTGTTGACGATTATCGGGATAATTTAATCAAAACTATGGATAGCAATGCGTCGTTGTTATCGGCGGCCAGCCGTTCTGCCTTGTTATTTAATGACGAGCGAGCTGGGCAGACTATCCTCGCGTCTTTGGAAAAAATACCCGCTGTGCGTTATGTACAAATCCTCGATAGCCGTAAAGCCATTTTTGCCACTTACACTCGAAAAGGGCTGAGTAGCGATATCCCGTTGAGTGACATTGAACCAGGGTATTATTTTACCAATGACAATCTTTACCTGACGCAAGAAATAACACTTGAGCAAGATGTACTTGGCTACATTTTTTTATCAGCCGGCACTTCGTCATTACAAGCTCAGCAACGTCGATATGGGCAAATGGTACTGTGGGTCTTTGTACTTGGTTCGTTGCTGGCGTACCTGTTGAATTGGCGTATGCAGAAACGCCTGCAATCTCCTATAAAACGTTTAATCCGCTTAGTGGACTATGTCGCCAAAGAAGGGCGCTACGACCAACGTATTTTTAACCGCAGAGAGGACGAAATAGGGCGATTAGTGAATGGGGTTAATTCGATGTTGGACACCATTGAAGATCATCAATTTAAATTAAGTGAACACAGAGAACATCTTGAAGGGATAGTTGCACTTCGTACAGAGCAGCTCTATGAGCGAGCGAATTTTGATGCCTTAACCCAATTACCTAACAGGCATTCACTGACCGACAAAATTGCGCAAGCTATCGAGAGAGCCAAAGACAAGAATAGCAATTTGGCGTTGATGTTCCTCGATTTAGACCGCTTCAAAGTGATTAACGATAGTCTGGGCCACTTTATGGGTGATAAGTTGTTAATTGAAGTGGCTAAAAAAATCCAACAAATAATAAAGGATGGTGATGTAGTCGGTCGCTGGGGCGGGGATGAGTTCGTCATTTTGATCGAAAATCCACAGGACATAAGCTCGGTAGATGCACTGGCTAAGGACATTATTGCGGCTCTAAGTCTTCCGCTTATTGTCGCGGGACATCAATTACATATTTCTACCAGTATCGGCATAGCATGTTTCCCTAAGGACGGTGATGACGCATCTAGTTTGCTCAAACATGCGGATACCAGCATGTATAAAGCGAAAGAAATAGGCCTAGGACAGTTTCGGTTTTTTGAGCAGGCGATGCTCAATGATTCTGTTAGGCGGCTAACACTGGAAACTCAGTTACGCGAGGCCGCCGCGCAGCAGCAATTTCAATTGGTTTATCAGCCGAAAATAAACATCATTGATGAGAGCCTTGTTGGGTTAGAGGCATTAATTCGATGGAAGAACGGCCAAGAGTATGTTCATCCGTCAGCATTTTTGCCTATTGCGGAAGATATCGGGCTTATGGAGTCGATTAGTGTGTGGGTGTTAAACCAGGCGTGTCAGCAAAACGCTGATTGGCAGCGTGTTGGTATCGATATCGTCCCCGTCGCTGTCAATCTGCCAGCATCATTTATTATGGGGCCTCATTGTCTTAATTTCATTAACAATGCGTTGAATCAGTCTGGCTTAGCCGCCAAATTTTTGGAAATAGAAATTACTGAAAATACCTTTATTGCGTCTACAGAGTTAGCGGTAGATGTGCTCTCGGCATTACACGAATTAGGTGTAAATGTTGCAATTGATGACTTTGGTACGGGCTACTCGTGCATGAGTTATTTGCGCGACTTACCGATTAGCACCTTAAAAATTGATGGAACATTTATAAATGATCTTATCGCGCCAAAGGTGACGGACACACCACACAGTGGCAAAGATCCGCATCAACGTGATCAAGGTATAATAAGGTCCATTATCATGCTTGGTAAAAGCTTAGGTTTAAGCATAGTGGCTGAATGTGTCGAGCAAGAATTTCAGGTTGATATCTTAAGGCAGATGGGCTGCGATATTATTCAAGGATATTACTACAGCAAGCCACTGTCAGTAGATGATGCCGATATATACTTGCGCAGTCACGTAGGCAATCAGACATAATTGATTCCGACTAATTGTTCAGGCGATTCGTAGTTAGTATCTAATTAGTATCAGTCCTTCAGCATCCATTCATTCCCCGCCGATAAGAAAATTTGTAACCTTAACTAATTGTTTCTTTTGAGCTTTTGTAGCCAATTTTTTGAGCTTGAACCCACTGATTCATTATGCTGGCAAGAGCGTTTGATTGATTGCTGTAACTGACGTAAGTGATCCGCAAAACGGTTAGTTGAACTTTTAGTACGAGTCATGTTCCATCTCCGGTTATATATGCATTTAATTGTTGTCTCTTTTACCAGACATAATTATCAATTTCATTCTGTCAGTATGTCGATTGATTGCTGCTATCAGCCTTATCTACTGACCGTGGGTACTGATGTAAATATATTACTCGTTGGCAGCATCTTGAACGACTTCGCCTGCGCTTTCAATATCCTGTCCAGCACCGTCAATAGTGGCGCATGAGGTTAAAGTGAACACTAAAATAGCAATCAACGCGCTGGTATTTAACAATGTCTTTAATGCAGTTATAAGTTTGCTTTTCATAATATGTATCCTTTTATTTGAGTAATTAACACATTTTAATTAATGCATTTACTCTCTGGGTAACTATTAATAAGCCAATCTCATGCCAACTTTTCCCATTCGATTAGTTAATATAAAGTTAAATAAAATCAATGGGTTAACTTTTCATGATGGAAAGGTTAAATAACAGATGTAAATCCTACTACTTATGTGGATAAATTTTACCTAAAGGCGAGATAAGAATTAATGATACGAGGCAGATGACATGAAAGAGATAAACGTAAAAAGCCGCGTAAGAATTTACGCGGCTTTTGCTTAAGGTTGATTTACAGCGTTAATATGCGGCTTTATGCACTTTTGTTTAAGCTGCGTAATACGTATTGCAGTATGCCTCCATCGCTGAAGTAGCTGAACTCGTTGGGAGTGTCGATACGAATTTGCGCCTCAAACGTGAACTCGCCTTGTTCGCCTTTGACAGCCACAGAAACTTCCTTCTGCCCGCTCTCAATAGCGTTGATGGAATATTGTTCCGTGCCATCTAGTTTCAAGCTTGCGGCCGTTTCACCGGCTTTAAACTGTAGGGGTAGAATCCCCATACCAATCAGGTTTGAACGATGGATTCGTTCATAACTTTCAGCAATAACAGCCTTAACACCGAGTAACAAGGGGCCTTTTGCTGCCCAATCTCTGGAACTACCCGTACCATACTCTTTACCTGCAATCACGACCGTTGGCGTGCCTTGGTCTTGATATTTCATGGCGGCGTCAAATACTGACATTTGTTCTTTTGATGGTTGAAAACGTGTCCAGCCGCCTTCGGTACCAGGTGCTAATTGATTTTTAAGTCTGACGTTAGCAAATGTGCCACGTATCATGACCTCATGATTGCCTCTGCGCGAGCCAAATGAATTGAAATCATGCTCCTCTACTCCATGGGCATGCAAATACTGGGCGGCTGGTCCGTCGGGCGCAATACTACCTGCAGGAGATATATGATCCGTGGTAACTGTATCCCCAAGTTTCAATAAACATCGTGCATCGTCAATCGAGCTGATAGGTTCAGGTCGTTGCTTGATACCGTCAAAGAAGGTTGGCTTTTTCACGTAGGTCGATTCAGGCCAGTTATATTGCTCGCTATCTACTACCTCTAGGTTATTCCACGATTCATCACCTTCGAAAATATGGCTGTATCGCTCTGAAAACATCTCACTCTTAACGACGTCAGTGACCAATGCTTGGATCTCGTCATTACTGGGCCAAATATCGCGTAAATAAACCGGTTTGCCGTCTTTGCTCGTGCCCAGAGGTTCTTTCATCAGATCAATGTTCATATTGCCCGCTAACGCATATGCGATAACCAATGGTGGCGATGCAAGGTAGTTTGCTTTTACATCTGAATGGATACGCCCTTCAAAGTTTCGATTGCCCGAAAGCACAGAAGTAACATTCAGTTTCTCTTTACGAATTGCGGCGGTGATTGGATCCGGTAGAGGTCCTGAATTACCAATACACGTTGTACAGCCGTACCCCACCAAATAGAAACCTAGATTCTCTAGCTCATGAGTAAGATTTGCCTTGTCCATATATTCGGTCACGACCTGTGAGCCTGGTGCAAAGCTTGTTTTGACCCAAGGTTTAACGGATAGGCCAAGTTCACTGGCCTTTTTCGCAAGCAGACCTGCGGCAATCAGCACTGAAGGATTAGACGTGTTAGTACAACTGGTTATGGCGGCAATAACCACCGCACCATCGTTTAAACTGAACTTCTGTCCGTTATATTCCACTTGAGTTGAATCTTCGGTTTTCTCAGCCTCATGACCACCCTCTGATTCAAAACGACCTTTTTCAGGGTCCTCAGTGGTGATAATAAGCTGCTCTTGCTCTGACAACCACGCTTTAAACTTGCTTGCAGCCTCTGTGAGCGGGATCCTATCTTGGGGGCGTTTTGGCCCAGCGATCGAGGTGACAACCTCGCCTAAGTCAATGTGTAAATTCGCATGATAAATTGCGTTTTTCTGAGATTCGGAACCCCACATGCCCTGGGCTTTTGCATAGGCTTTGATGATCTTAATGTTGCGCTCTTCTCGTCCAGTTAAGCGCAAGTAAGTCTCGGTTTGTTCATCTAACGGAAAAATACCGCACGTGGCGCCGTACTCGGGAGCCATATTGGCGATGGTTGCTCTATCAGCAATCGTTAAATGTTTCACTCCCTCACCATAAAATTCGACAAATTTACCTACTACGCCAAACTCGCGTAGTTTTTGGGTAATCGTCAGTACTAAATCTGTGGCGGTGGTGCCAGGTGGTAATGCCCCGGTTATTTCCATGCCGACGACTTCAGGTATTAACATAGTGACGGGTTGGCCGAGCATGGCGGCTTCGGCTTCAATCCCGCCTACGCCCCAGCCTAGCACACCTAACCCATTAATCATGGTGGTATGAGAGTCAGTGCCGACTAATGTGTCAGGGTAAAGAAAAGTTTGCTCGCCTTGTTTCTCGATGAAGGTGACTCGGGCTAAATATTCTAAATTAACCTGATGTACTATACCTTTACCTGGAGGGACCACTTTAAAGTTGTCGAATGCTTGCTGACCCCAGCGCAAGAACTGATAGCGTTCTTTATTACGCTGGACTTCCATTGCAGTATTTTTACTAAAGGCGTCTTCTTGTGCAAAAAAATCAACCATGACCGAATGGTCAATAACCAACTCTACTGGTTTTAACGGGTTAATTTTTTGTGGATCGCCGCCTAAATCAACCATGGCATCGCGCATCGCCGCTAAATCTACAACCGCTGGTACACCGGTAAAATCTTGTAACACGACACGAGAGGGAACGAACGCGATTTCTGTTGTTGCACTGTCATTAACATTCCACGTGGCCAGATTAGTGATGTCCTCTTCTTGAACAAAATTTTCTTGGCTGTGGCGTAGCAGGTTTTCAAGTAATATTTTAGCGGCGAATGGTAGTCTCGCGATATCGTGGGTGCCCTCTAGACTGTTTAGGGCGTAATACGAAAATTGCTCGCCATCTATGGTCAGTGTTTTTAAATAGGGGGAAGTATGCTGCATGATGTTCTCCGTCTGTGTGAAAGTTTCTCACTATGGGTAACGTTAGCTGTAACGTAGGACGGTAAAAAGAGCGTGTAATAAGCGGATCTTTTTACCGGAAACCAGGTGTATTATTTTGCTTTGGGCAAACTCTGTAATACACGCTTCACCTTGAGTTTGTAATCGTTGTCGTTTAATAAGTCATGATCGCACTCTGGGCAATGCTCAATATCAGTGGAAGGCAAAGTGCAGTGCACACGCTGCTCAAGCCAATTAATATCGTCAATGTGCTTGGGCGCTAAAAGTAATTTTTTACCTCCAGGAAGCCAATTGTCAGTATCAATGATAATGAAGGGAATTTCCCAATTCTCGGTATCTAAAATCAGATCATGAATATGGCCAACCGTTTGGCCACCGGCAATAACGTCATATCCTTGCAGTTCATCTATAGAGCGCAAGTGGTTGGCGTGACTTTTGTTGTGTTCTACTAGGTCGGTGTTTGCTTGTTCAAACGCGTGCTGATTGACCAACGAAGTTGGGTTAGCGTATTCGCCCCACGCTCCCGGACCGGTCCAGTAATAACCGTAGCCTAAATAGGAGAACAGTATTTCTTCATATTCCCGTGACACTGTTTTTTCTTCGTCAATGGAAGGGCTATCTTTGATTTGTTGTTTACTTAAGGCTACGTGAATTTTTTCATCGTCGGTATCAATCTCTCTCAATGAAATAGGAGAAATAAGTACCTTCTCGCCTAAGGGAAGCCATTTATGAGTATCGACGTACATATAACGTATTGTCCATGCGCGATCGTCAAATAAAAAGTCTTTAATAACGCCAATATCGCCGTCTGTGGCTGCGATCGTAAATCGTTGAATATCTCGTAAACCTGTAAACATAATGTTCTCCCGACTAGTAGCTGCGAATTGATCAAGTGAGAAGCCGTCAAGAAGCCGTTTTATACGCCTTGTTGGGTTGCATTCAACGTACTAGGCGGACAATTCACACTGACTATTCAAAAAATAGTTAATGGCAAAGATATACGCAAAGAGTAAGCCAGCATGAACGCAAGCTTTCAAGTACCTACAGTATAGTAGTTCGGGACGATTGCATTGGTTTACAAGTACCTTTACAACATATTCTTTAGGGAAACAATTACCCTTGGACTGTAATATTTACAGTCTACGTTCGAGGAAAAAAGTTGGGGGGATAAATAGATAAAACATAACCTGGAAAACCTAGCGAGCTAATTAACTCGCTAGGGAATAACGTAATAGTGAGATATTTACTGTGTTGGTCCTTCTTCGAAGCGGCGTATATTATCGATTTCCCCTAACCAATTCTGGGCTGCATTAGCCCATATTTGCATTTTGGGGATTAGACTATCGCGCTGATCTATTGCGCCCACTCGTAAAAAGTAAGGCTTGGGTCCGTCACCGATAGGGGAAGCGTAGATGCCCGTTCCACAATTTTCACAAAATCCTTGTGCCCTATGGTTACCGCTTTGCGCTACTTTGATGTATTCCTTCGGTGTACCTTTACTGAAAGTGAGCGCACCGAGTTCGGAAATGACAACTGTTCGAAATGCACTGGCAGATAGCGTCTGACAATCATTGCAGTGACAGATCATGGTCTTTTCAGGATTGACGACGGCGCTGAATTCTAGTTCGCCGCAGTGACAACGACCGGTAATGTTCATAGTTTTTCCTTATTGTAAAAAATAAATGCAAGGACATAAGACCTGCACTTGCAGTAAAACCTTCAAATTATTGTGTACCTAGGCTAAGTGTTTATTTGAGGTTTCATCATCATTAACCCATGATTTTCCAGCATACAAAAAATACACTAAATAGCGTTAAAATAGTTAAACAACAAAGGGTGTAGATACGAAATCCACCTTGCGGCTTGTACTCGGGGCTTACGTCAGCTCCCATCATAACTTTGTAATTTAGCCAAGCGTATATAGGGGCACTGACAAAAGACACCGTCGTCACAAAATCCAGTAAGGCTTTAATATCGGCGCTAAAATCAGTGATGATCCACCAACTTCCTATTGCTAAAATAGCTAATGAAACGATATATGCTTTATTGCCAGAGCGGCTTTCCTGTTGTATTGCCTGTTTCGTCTCAGAGGGTGTTTTTGCAGGATTCGTAAGCTCTTGAGTTTGACTTAATTGATAGGCTCGTTTCCATACTTGAGGAAACCCATCGGCTACCGCAAAGGTCGTTGAAAATAGTGCTACAAAGGTCACGATCGCCATTAATAACCAACTCCAATCCCCCAGCGCGTGACTATAAATACCGACTAGTTGCCCGGCAAAAGCGGCGGCAGCGTCGGCAAAACCATCACCTTGGCCAAACATGAGCAAGGCGCCTAACCATAAAAATATGATGGCCAATAACAAGCTTGCAGCATAACCAATATTAAAGTCAGTAGTGGCATTTTTAGCGTTTTCAGGGCCTGGTTTTGCGCCTCGAGACAAGATCCATAATGAGTGCCAAACCGACACCTCTACCGCGGTAGGCATCCAGCCGATTAAGGCAACAATAAAAGCGATGCTCGCCGCCCCGCCTAGATTAATTGCAGGTGCATCGACAGACGGGGTAAAGCCTAAGCGTCCGATAGCAGCAAACCAAGCAATAACGCTGCAGACAACGAGAATCAACATCATCCATTTAAGCAGTGTATTGAGTACTTTATAATGGCCGATCAATAGTACCGCGCACACAATACCCAGAACCAGCGCAGCCCACTGGGAAAGGGATAGCACGTCACCGAACAGGTTCATGGCTAAGGCAGCGGTCACGATGGTTACGCCCGACTGAACAAAAAACATGGTAATGAAGGTTAATACCAAAAATAAGTAAAATGCCCATTTACCCACTGAGCGATAACCATCGAGTAAACTTTTGCCGGTTAAGCCAGCGTATTTAGGGCCAAATAAGAAAAAAGGATATTTCACCACATGGGCTAGTAAGATAAACCCCAGTAGTGCGAAGCCGAAATCTGCCCCTGCACGGGTGGCTTGCACGATATGCGACACGCCAATACTTGTGGCGGCCCAAACGATACCAGGGCCAAGTAAGGCCATTATTTTAGTTATTTTCATGCTACTACTACCATTCTTTAAATAGTTATTTGTGTGAAATAAGTTTTATTGAGAGTCAGCTAAAAAAACGGGTGCAGCCAACTCGCTCGTACTGTGTTAATCGTCATTCGGCATTGCTCAGGTAGAGCATTAACATCTTTGATAATTCCCCACACAACGCATGTGAGTTAAAGTCGCATGCGATAGCAGGCGTGATCTGTGGATAGAGCACTTTATCGAGCAGTGCGGTGATCATGGTAAAAATAACCATGTTCACCGCCGATTTTTTGTCTTGTGGACTTATCTCGTCACTAAAGCGCAGTAATATTTGCGCAATGCGCCTGTAGACCTCTCGCCTGTCAACCAGCGCTTCCCTGGCCACCAAGTTAGAATGCAGCCGTGAATTAAGATGTATGGTACGAAATAAGCTGCGATTCGCCATAAAAAATTCATGAGTCTGTTGGGTGATACCCTTAACAGCCTGTGATAACGAGGTGTATTGATTTAACGCTAAGGTGTCAATCCATTTAATTAAATCTTGGCCAAAATCTTGATAAAGTAGAGGTAATAAGGCTTCTTTGTTTTTAAAGCGTCGGTAAAACGTGCCTACCGACACATCGGCATAATCACACAATTCTTTGATACTGATATGTTCAAAAAATTTACTTTGTAGGCAATAATGCACGGCGCTCATAAGATTTCGCTGGGTGTCTTGGCTACGTTGTTGTTTAGCTGGGATAACACTGTAAGTTGCCATTTTTAAATCATTCTCTTATATCAACGACATATAACACTAAAAGTACTGAATTTAGCGATTGGATCATGCCGTTTTTGTTTAAAAACAGCAATGTAAGAATATGCTCGTCACAGAAAAAGTATTTCAAAATGACCCTCATCTTGCTCGTGATAACTTCTTTCTTTGGGAGGATATTTCAATGGTGCATATGAATATCCTTATTTTTTTTCATTTGTTGCAAAATTATTTTTATTCACAGTAAGCTCGAAAGCGCTAACAACAGTGATTAAGGGGGGGAGCGTGCTTCAGAGGTAATAAAGGCCTGATTTGGAAATACCTCAGGTTGTTGTTTAAACGTTTCTCAGATGTTTTTATTTTGTAAACTCATGATTTTAATAATGAATATTTACAATTTAGCCAATACTGCTCTTTGTGTAGCTGAATTGCTTTTGCTAGTATCCGCGCATCAAAAAATGAGCAAAGCTTGATGCAGATCAAAATTGCGCATCTTATCTCGTGTAACCCTTTGGACTAAACGTTGAATCAGCACACAGCAAATTCACATGATTTAACCCTTCGTCGCAATATGCGCTTGGGTATAAATAATACTTCGCTCTTAGGGAAGTTGTGCTTTGTGAGCGGTGTTGTTGGACTATTCACTACGTTTACGGTTTTTTTAGGGGGCTTTTATGAAGGCGCTGAGTATGTTGGTTTAGCGCTAGACTTCTCGACCTTTGATCTGCTCAGTACTGCGTCCTTTTTATGTATATTGGCCATTACTCGTTATTTTTCACAGCATTGCTTATGGCTATTAAATCTAGTGCCTGATTATGTGTTACGGCATCTGGCTGCTAAACCTAAACCGTTATTTATTGTTCCCACAGTTATAAGCCAGTCGCCCACCGCGCATGGCTCTCGTGCTCCACCCTTATTCTCTTAGCGGCTCAAATCGTTAAATAAGCATCTTGGTTATCTATTTTATTTTTTCGGCCATGCACTGCATGTGTCACTTAATAGCCAGGCTAGTTGCGCACATTTTACCGCTTATTTTACTTTGAGCCCGCTCACTCGATAAATCCGGCGTGTCCGGTGTTTAATTCTGCCTAATTCACTTAAGGCAGTACTCTAAATATTGTGGGTAGGGGAAGTCCTTTGTTAATCCGTAAGTTAGGTTATTCAGCATTGGCGACAAGCGTGTTGTTATTGTCAGGCTGTGAAGGTGGTGTGCTTGATCCGAAAGGTCAGGTGGGCATCGATGAAAAGTATTTAATAATTGTAGCAACGGTATTGATGCTACTGGTGGTTGTTCCCGTTATTGGAATGACATTGTATTTCGCTTGGCGTTACCGTGAAGGGCGCGAGCATGAAATTTATGATCCTAAATGGGCCCATTCTACCAAAATTGAAGCTGTCGTATGGTTAATACCGATTGTTATTATCGCTATTTTAGGCACGCTCACCTGGTATTCCACACAAGCGCTTGATCCTTACAAATCACTTGAGCACGAACATAAACCCATCACCATTCAAGTGGTTTCCTTAAACTGGAAATGGTTATTCATTTATCCGGAACAAGGTATCGCCACGGTTAACGAAGTGGTGTTCCCCAAAGATGTACCGGTGGAGTTTAAGATCACGTCTGATACCACCATGAACTCATTTTTCATTCCCCAATTGGGTAGCCAAATCTACTCTATGGCGGGCATGACGACTCGGCTTAACTTGATTGCCAATGAAGCGGGAGAATTCGACGGTATTTCTGCTAATTATAGTGGCGCAGGTTTCACTGGCATGAAATTTAAAGCGATTGCTAAACCGTCAGAACAAGCGTTCGAGGACTGGGTCAGGGCAGTTAAGCATAGTCCCGCAGCTTTGACCGATAGTAGCTACGCGCAACTAGCTCAACCGAGCGAAAATAACCCTGTGGACTATTACGGCTCTGTGGACGGTGAGATGTTCCAGCATGTTGTTATGCAGTTTATGGGCAATATGAAACACCACGAGCAACCCGAGCATTCAGCTCATATGCACATGCAGGCGGAGGACTAATTATGTCGCTATTAGGAAATATTACCCTCGATGCCATTCCGTACCACGAACCCATTATTATGGTGACGCTGGCCGTGATTGGCGTCATTGGTTTAGCCGTTGTTGGCTTAATAACAAAATATGAAAAGTGGGGTGTGCTGTGGCATAACTGGTTAACCTCGGTTGATCATAAACGCCTCGGTATTATGTACATCATTTTAGCGCTCGTTATGCTTATTCGTGGCTTCTCTGATGCCATTATGATGCGTACACAACTCGCTATCGCCACCAATGGCTCCGAAGGGTATTTGCCCCCAGAACATTACGACCAGATATTTACTGCCCACGGCATCATCATGATCATCTTTATGGCCATGCCCTTTATGATTGGTTTAATGAACATCGTATTGCCTTTGCAAATTGGCGCACGTGATGTGGCATTCCCCTTTATGAACAATCTGAGCTTCTGGTTTACCGCCTCAGGCGCAGTATTGATTAATATATCGCTAGGCTTAGGAGAATTTGCCAAAACGGGTTGGTTGGCGTATCCGCCACTTTCGGAGATGTCTTTTAGCCCTGGGGTAGGGGTAGATTATTATATTTGGGCCTTGCAGATATCCGGTATAGGGACCTTGCTCACGGGGGTTAATTTCTTAGCGACTGTGTTTAAAATGCGCGCGCCGGGTATGAAGCTAATGCAGATGCCTATTTTTACGTGGACCTGTACATGGGCCAATATTTTGATTGTGGCGTCTTTTCCTATTCTAACGGCGGTACTAGGTTTACTGACCTTAGACCGTTACTTGGACTTCCATTTCTTTACCAATGACGGTGGCGGAAACGCCATGATGTATATTAACTTGTTTTGGGCTTGGGGACATCCTGAAGTATATATTTTAGTGTTACCTGCTTTTGGTATTTTCTCTGAAGTTATTTCAACCTTCACCGGTAAACGCTTGTTTGGTTATACCTCTATGGTTTGGGCCAGTGGTGCCATTTCTATTTTAGGCTTTGTGGTGTGGTTACATCACTTCTTCACAATGGGCTCTAGTGCCGATGTAAACGCCTTTTTTGGTGTGATGACCATGATTATCGCCATTCCCACAGGTGTGAAGTTATTCAACTGGTTGTTCACTATGTATCGCGGTCGTTTACGTATCACCGTGCCTGTACTTTGGACCCTAGGTTTTATGGTTACCTTCAGCATAGGGGGCATGACAGGTGTGTTATTAGCGATACCTGGCGCCGACTATGTGTTGCATAACAGTCTGTTTTTAGTGGCTCACTTTCATAACACCATTATTGGTGGTGCGGTATTTGGCTACATGGCAGGCTTTGCGTTTTGGTTCCCTAAAGCAACGGGTTTCCATTTGAACGAGCGTTTGGGTAAATATTCATTTTGGTGTTGGCAGATTGGTTTCTACGTGGCCTTTATGCCGCTGTATGTGTTGGGCTTTTTGGGCATGACACGTCGTTTGAATCACACCAATAACCCAGATTGGAATATTTGGCTATACGTTGCAGCGCTTGGTGCAGTGATCATCTTCGCGGGCATTATTCTACAGTTTGTGCAGTTATACGTGAGTATACGTGACCGAGAGCAAAATCCAGATCTAGACGGCGATCCATGGAACGGCCACACGCTTGAATGGTCAACCGCGTCGCCACCGCAGTTTTATAACTTTGCCACCTTACCTAAGGTGCATGACATAGATGCGTTTACCGATATGAAAGAAAAAGGTATTGAATATCAAGCACCAGATGAGTATTTGCCTATTCATATGCCAAGTAATACGGCTGCAGGTATGCAGGTCGCTGGTGCCGCAGGCATCGTCGGATTTGCTTTGATCTGGCACATTTGGTGGTTAGCCATCGTCGGTGCATTGGGCATAGTGGTGGCCTTCATCGCCCGCTGTTACGCCAGTAATGTAGATTACTATGTTGAACCCCAAGAGATTGCTGAAATTGAACAGGCTCACCTTGCAAATGTGGCATCCGTAAAGGAGGAACTTGTATGAGCGCGGTACCAGAAACACTAAAATTTGCCTCTGATCATGGCTTAAATGCCGTTGTTCATAATGGCGGTCATGACGACGGACATGGTGAGCACCACGATACATCTGCTACTACCTTGTTTGGCTTTTGGCTCTACTTAATGACCGACTGTATTTTGTTTGCTTCGGTATTTGCTACCTACGCGGTATTGTTTATGAACACCGATGGCGGCGTATCAGGCAAAGATATATTCGATCTTAATTTCGTTGCAGTTGAAACCGGAGCGTTATTAATCAGTAGTATTACTTACGGCTTCGCGCTGCTATGTGCTCACAAACAGCAAAAGGCCGGCACACTATTATGGTTGCTGGTCACTATTGCCCTAGGTTGTGTGTTTATTTCTATGGAAGTGTATGAATTTCATCACTTAATCCTTGAAGGTAATGGTCCAGATCGCAGTGCTTTCTTAAGCTCATTTTTCGCTTTAGTAGGTATGCATGGCTTGCATGTTACCGCAGGTTTGATTTGGATGATTGTTATGGTGCTTGAGGTATTGAAGCGCGGTTTAGGCACACAAACGGTTACCCGTTTAGGGTGCTTGAGCTTGTTCTGGCATTTCTTAGATATCGTGTGGGTCTGTGTATTCACCGTTGTGTATTTATTAGGAGCAATGTGATGAGTCATTCAGCAGAAATCGAATCTCACGGCAGTGTAAAATCTTACTTAACTGGTTTTGTATTATCTGTGGTGCTTACGGTTATTCCGTTTTGGATAGTGATGACAGGAAACTTCAGTAAAGCCACCACTTTTTATAGTGTGATAGCGCTAGCGGTTGTGCAAATCGTCGTGCATTTAAAATATTTTTTGCATCTCGATTTTTCAATTCGTGGCCGTTTAAACACCTTTGCGTTTTTGTTTACCGCATTGATTATTGTCATGGTGGTTGGATTATCCATTTGGATCATCTATAGCGCTAACGCAATGATGATGTAGAGGAAGAGGTCACCATGAAAATAAAACGTTACATCGATATCACTAAACCAGGCATTATCATGGGGAATCTTATCTCTGTTGCTGGTGGGTTTTTACTTGCCTCTCGGGGAGATGTTGATCCGCTTTTAATGATCATGACAGTGTTAGGTTTATCGCTCGTGGTGGCCTCTGGCTGCGTGATCAACAACTGCATAGATAAAGACATTGATGGCAAAATGCAGCGCACGTGTAAGCGAGCTACTGTAACCGGAGACGTGTCTATTTCACGGGCATTGCAATTTGGCGTAGCGTTGGCCGTTGTCGGGTTTGGCCTACTAATGCGCTACACCAATAGCATAGCCGTGGGGTTTGCTGTGCTGGGGTATGTGGTTTATGTAGGCGTATATAGCTTATATATGAAGCGTCGTTCGGTTTATGGCACGCTTGTGGGTAGTTTATCTGGTGCAGTGCCGCCTGTCGTGGGGTATTGCGCCGCAAGTGGCCAGTTTGATGCGGGTGCGGGTATATTGCTGTTAATGTTTAGTTTGTGGCAAATGCCGCACTCCTACGCTATCGCTATTTTTCGTTTTGATGATTACGCCAAAGCCAATATTCCAGTTCTACCTGTGGCCCAAGGGATCGCTAAAACCAAGCTACATATCGTTCTATATATAGCGGTTTTTGCTATTGTCAGTGCACTACTGCCGTTAAGTGGATACACGGGGTTGACCTTTATGAGTCTGGCCTGCGTAACGAGTCTATGGTGGTTGGTTATGGCGCTGCGGGGCTATCGTAAAAATATTGAGTTGGTGGTGTGGGCCAGACAAATTTTTGGCTTTTCGATTTTGACCATCACCGCTTTAAGTGTGGCAATGGCGTTTGACTTTCAAGTATTAGCACCAAGCTTTTTGGTGATCCTTAGCTAACGCCATCTATTCATTATGTTTCACTAAGTTACCCCACAACCTACCTGGTTTGAGGGGTAACTTGGGCCAATAAGGCCAGTAACGCACTTAACGTAATCGGCTTGACCATATGATGATTAAAGCCTGCTTCGCTGGACTTACGCCTGTCTTCGTCTTGCCCCCAGCCAGTTAGAGCAATAATAGTGATGTCTTTCCCCCAATCGAGTTTCCGTATAGCGGTACAGACTTGATAACCATCAAGTATGGGTAAACCAATATCGAGCAGTATTACGTCAGGTCTATCTTGCTCTGCGGCAATTAACGCCTGCTCACCATCATATACCACCCGCGTTTTATGCTCGTGCATATCAAGCAACATTTGCATGCTGTCAGCACTGTCTTGGTTATCATCCACAATCAATACATTTAGGGCAGCAAGAGGTGTCAGCTTTGTTGGTTTTTTGCTGATTATTTTCGGGTTGGCTGTAACCGGTTTACAGGGTAAATACACGATAAATTCGCTGCCATGCCCCAGACCTTCACTGCGACATTCAACGTGCCCGCCATGCATTTCTACCAAACGTTTTACCAGCGACAGCCCAATACCTAAGCCTCCTTCTGATTGCTCTAGGTGCTGATCAATCTGGGTAAATAGATCAAATACCTGAGTGCGCATATTCTCTGTGATCCCCAAACCATTGTCTTTTACACTTATTCGCACCTGTTCGGCATCTTGCGTGACACTTAGGGTGATTTCCCCGCGCTTGGGTGTGTACTTACAGGCGTTATTCAGCAAATTGCCCAATACTTGTGCCAGACGAGCGGGGTCGGCTTTCATATAAATAGTGTGCTGTGGTAAATCTACCTGTAAATTATGTCCTAAGCGATTAACGTATGGCATCGCCATTTCAACCGCGTGTTCAATAATTTGGCCAAGATCTACTTGCTTACGTTTGAGTGATAATTTGTCTTTCGATATTCGGCTAATATCCAGTAAGTCATCTATCAAGCGCACCATCTGCTTCACTTGCCGCTCCATGGTGATCACAGCTGATTGCACCATGGCAGGCTCAGATTGTACGTTACGAATAAGCTCCATGGAGTTAAGCAGGGGCGCGAGCGGGTTACGTAACTCATGAGCAAGGGTGGCTAGAAACTCATCTTTTCGCTTGTCGGCAGTTGACAACTTATCGGTAATTTTGGCGAGCTTTTCAGCCATTTTCCGCTGCTCCGTCACATCGGTATTGGTGCCAAAAAAGCGCACTAGCGTGCCGTTGTGATCGTGAATAGCATTCATGCGTGATAAGAACCAACGATAATTTCCGTCGCTGCCCCTAAGGGGAAACGTGTCTTCCCAATCTATACCTTGCTCTAAGCACGCAGCGAATTTAGCGAATACCGCCTCTTCGTGATCGGGATGGTGGTGTTTCTTCCAACCGCCATTTAGATTTTGCTCTAAAGATGCACCAGTAAACGTCAACCAGCGCTGATTAAACCATTCAATTTCCCCCTGGGCATTCGCCATCCAAGCGAGTTGAGGCACGTTGTCAGCCATGGCACGAAAGCGCTCCTCACTTAAGTGCATTAACTGTTCATTTTGATGTCGCTTAATCACCAGTTCAGCGGTGCGCATAATAATATCGAGATTGTCGTAATCGACCCTGTCGGGTGATTGTGGCAAAGGATAGTACATCGCAAATATACCTAACAGGTCTTTTCCTGAGAGGATTGGCAAAGACCAACATGCGCGTAAATTATGCTTAAGTGCTATGTCCTTACAGTCACTCCATAAAGGGTCGCTGGCGATATCCGCTACGAACACTTCATGTTTGCTAGCCGCTGTCGCGCCAAACGCATTGTGAGTTGCATCAATCGACAAGCCGTCTATATATTGTATATACGATTCAGGAAGACTGGGGCCCACAGTAAATTTGAGGGTTTGGCTATGGGCATCAACCAACATAACACTGCCCATCATGCCATTGACCGAATGCTCTTCTAAGGACAACACCAATGTTTCAAGTACATCATTTAGGGACGCCTCTTGCGCCATTAATTCCAGAGCATTGGTTTGAGCCGCTAGTAGCGCTTCAGTGCGTTTTCGTTCACTGATATTGGCTACTATCCCTAACATACGGGTAGGCTTACCATCGTTTTCGCCGTAAAGGCTGCCATGCACTGCAAGCCAATGAATGCTTTTATCTGGCCATATAACCCGATATTCACCACGAAAGTCGCAACTTTCAGATAAAGACTTATTAAATTTCCGTTTTATTTCAGCCCTATCCTCTGGATGTACATGGTCAAAGAAGCCGGATACGCCCCATAATTCATCTGGTATTCCTTCTGAGTAGCCAAAACAACGATCGTGATGCAGTGAGCGCCGTGTTCTACCATTAGTCAGATCCAATTCCCAGTCACCTAACTGCGCAGCTTCTAATGTAATGTCTAACGTGGTTTTACTCGCACGTAGCGTATCCAAGACTCGTAAGTGTTCGGTTCTCACCCAAAAGCGTCTTGCAAATTCAATGATCAGATCTATTTCATCATCGCGCCATGTGTAAGGGGCACTGCGATAGGCAGCCAAGACAAAGTTGTTCTTCTTGTCCAAACTTATAGGCACACAAATAAACGCACCTATACCACGCTGCTGATATTCTCCTTTGGCGTATCGAGAGTCGCTTGCCACATCGTTAACCACCAGAGTGAGGCTTTCAGCCTGACACATGGCTACCTCAAAAGGGATATCTCCGTTGGCCTCAAATGATGCGAGATCAGTATCGCTTTGCCAGTGATGGGTAATCGTTAGTTGGTCTGAAATCGGGTGCGTTTCACAAAAAATACATGCGCTTAAGTTCAAATGCTTGACGAGACTATCGGTGATAGTGGTTTTGATTTTATCTAAACTACTGAGACTGAGTAAATCGGCGCTGATCTGCGTGAGCATCGCTGAATTGCGTTCTGTGCGTTTACGGTTAGTGATATCGATACAAGACGGAATAAGCTGAATTACGCTGCCATGTTCATCAAAAATCGGGTGCAACATAAAATCAATATCAATAAAGGCATTGTCGCCAAGGCGCGCAATGGTGTCGAACCGCGATGGCACGCCGTGCTTAGCTTTATTAATTGAGCGGTGAATGAGCTGCTGAACTTTCGTGTCGTGCGACCACCAATAGGTTTCTTCGAACGGTAAGCCAATGACTTCGCTTTCTTTTAAAGAAGCAGATACCAAAGCTGTTTTGTTGGCCTCGCGCAGGATACCGTCAGGGGTCATGACCCCCATAAATACCGCAAAACGTTCTAACACGTCGGTAACGACTTTACCGTTATTTTCTGCGGCAAGTATTTTGTGATTACCGCGGAACGAGTCAAGCTCGGTCTGTTGCCGAGCATATTTGGTGAACAACAGACTTAACAGCATACTGAGCGAGAAAAACCATAGCGCTTGTAAAGAGAACGCAGATATAAGTGCATAGGGAATATGACGACTGAAAATATAACTGACCACACATATGGCACTAAAGGCAATTAGACTGGTGGCGGTTTTCTTCTTGTTAATAGATGTGATCAGTACGGCAGGCAAAAATAACCACAGTGCTTCACCCGGCGCAAATGCACTAACCAAAAGCGTTGCGAAAAAAGTCGCCATAGCAAATGCGAAAAATGCCCACAAGTAGCCTGTTAGGTACCCATAGACGTCTTGAAATTGGGTGCGAAAATGCATTATGTAAATCCGTTCGTAGAGGGAATATTAGCCTTCTTAATCTTCGGCGATTCTGCACGGTTCTACAGTTATTTCAAGCTTAGTTGATAAATAAAAAAGCCGTTTAGGTTGACCCTAAACGGCTATGCAGTTTGAAGTAGCAAATAGGTCTACGTAGTGACCCACTAAATAGTTTATTTACTGATCCTTTTGTACTTCAAGCGATGAGGTTCAACCACATCTTTGCCTTGGGTTTCTTTTAGCCAAGTCGAGTACTCGGTGTAGTTACCGGCAAAAAAGTTAATTTTACCTTCATCACGGTAATCCATGATGTGCGTAGCGATACGGTCAAGGAACCAGCGATCATGCGAGATAACCATGGCACAGCCGGGAAATTCAAGTAGCGCGTTTTCTAGGGCGCGTAACGTTTCTACGTCCAAGTCATTGGTGGGTTCATCGAGTAATAGCACGTTACCACCGGCTTTTAGCAACTTAGCTAAATGTACTCGGTTACGTTCACCACCAGATAAGTCTTTAATAAACTTTTGCTGGTCATTACCTTTAAAGTTAAAACGGCCGCAATACGCACGACTATTTAATTCGAAGTTGCCGATGCGAATAATGTCTGAATCGTCAGAAATTTCTTTGTAAACGGTATTGTTACCGTCCATATGATCACGGAACTGATCAACGCTGGCTAATTTCACCGTCTTACCAACAATAACCTCGCCAGAATCTGCTTTTTCTTCACCGCTTAACATTCTGAATAAAGTCGATTTACCGGCACCGTTTGGCCCAACGATACCGACGATGGCGCCTTTAGGCATGGCGAAGGTTAAGTCATCAATTAATAAGCGGTCGCCGTAGCTTTTACGTAGGTGGTTAACTTCGATAACTTGCTCACCTAAACGCTCACCCGGTGGAATAAACAATTCGTTGGTTTCATTGCGTTTCTGATAGTCACTCGTGCTTAGCTCTTCAAAGCGAGCCATACGCGCTTTACTTTTCGATTGGCGACCTTTGGCGTTTGAACGAACCCATTCTAATTCGGTTTTGATCGATTTTTGACGGGCACTTTCGGTTTTCTCTTCTTGTTGTAATCGGGCGTCTTTTTGCTCTAACCAAGATGAGTAGTTTCCTTCCCATGGAATACCTTGCCCACGGTCAAGCTCTAAAATCCATCCTGCTACATTATCTAGGAAGTAACGGTCATGGGTAATGGCCACAACGGTGCCTTCATAGTCATGTAGGAAACGCTCTAACCAAGCAACAGATTCTGCATCTAAGTGGTTGGTTGGTTCATCGAGTAATAGCATGTCGGGTTTTTCAAGCAATAACCGACATAGGGCGACTCGTCGGCGCTCACCACCTGATAATATGCTGACATCTGCATCCCAAGGCGGCAAACGCAAAGCATCGGCGGCGCGCTCAAGGGCATTATCTAAGTTGTGACCGTCTTTACTTTGAATAATAGCTTCTAGCTCGCCTTGTTCTTTGGCGAGGGCATCAAAATCGGCGTCTTCTTCGGCGTAAGCAGCGTAGACTTCTTCAATGCGCTTTAACGCGTGAACTACATCGGCCACGGCTTCTTCGATATTACCGCGCACATCTTTGCTTTCATCAAGTTTGGGTTCTTGTGGTAAGTAACCAATCTTTAAGCCTGCTTGGGGAATAGCTTCGCCTTCAATGTCTTTATCAAGACCGGCCATAATTTTGAGCAAGGTTGATTTACCCGAGCCGTTTACGCCCAGTACGCCAATTTTGGCACCGTGGAAGAAACTCAGGGAAATGTCTTTAAGAATAAACTTGTTCGGAGGCACGATTTTGCCCACACGATTCATGCTATATACGTATTGCGCCATGATGTAAATTACTCCAGAAAATTTGGCCTATTGTAAACACTGGGCATAAGCGATGAAAGCATAAGCTGAGACTATTTTTGTATTTAACGCTGGTGATGACTTGAATGGATAAATTGGTTTATGTATCCATTTGATATTAAGGTGATTAGTTAGGTTTTAGTGAAGCCTTTTGCTGTTGTGCGTTGGCACACATTCATTGACAAAATTCGAAGTGCATAGCCTTCGTCACTCGCGTAGTATTTGCTCCACTGCCAAGAATTAAAAACCACAACATTCATAAGCTAAAACATTAAAAGAGAGTGCTATGTTAAAAAAATCTACTATTTTCGTTATTTGTGCGGGACTCTTTTGTCAACCAGTATTGGCTAGTCGCTTAGTTGAAAATGCACTGGTTGAACATGCTGGTCAAGAGTTAGACAGCGCTAAAGCGTTGCTGATTAAAACGGTCAATATTAACAGTGGCACAATGAATTTTGCTGGGGTGAAAGAAGTAGGCGATATCATGCGCCAAGAATACGACGCGCTGGGTTTTAAAACCGAGTGGGTTGACGGCAGCGAATTTAACCGGGCAGGACATTTAGTGGCGACCTATGAGTCGAGCACCCATCCCACGGGAACAAAGTTACTGTTGATTGGCCATTTAGACACAGTATTCGCCAAAGACGATAACTTTCAAAGTGCCAAAGAAATAAACAGTGAGCACATCGCTGGCCCTGGCATTTCTGATATGAAAGGCGGAAACGTGATCATGTTAGCGGCGATTAAGTCACTAAAAGCGCAAAATATGCTGCAGCGTTTAAATATTAAAGTGGTATTAACCGGCGACGAAGAGTCGAGTGGCCGTCCATTGGCAAAATCAAAAAAGGCGTTGGTCGATGCGGCGAAGTGGGCCGATGTTGCGCTTGGATTTGAAGATGCCGACGGTGATATTCGCACAGCGGTAACCGCTAGACGCGGCGCGGCAACGTGGCAAGTAACCACGTCAGGCAATGCGGCACATTCATCACAAATTTTTACTGAAAAAGTTGGGGATGGCGCCATTTTTGAAATGGCCCGTATTTTACAAGCATTTCGTTTGCAGTTGGCTGAGTTGCCACTCCTTAGCTTCAACCCTGGTGTGATTGCTGGTGGTACGCGGGTAACTCCGAATAAGGGCGGTGACGAAGTCACTGCCTTTGGTAAGACCAATGTAGTCGCGCAAAGTGCGACGGTAAAGGGCGGCTTGCGGGCTGCCTCTGAAGAGCAACTGATAGAAGCGCAAAAAATCATGCAAGAAGTTGTTAGCCAACATCTTGCGCAAACCGATGCTACCTTCACGTTTGACGATGGCTATCCGCCGATGAAAGAAACCAAAGGTAATAAGTCACTACTGGCCCAGTACAGCCAAGTCAGTGTTGATTTAGGCTACGGCCCTGTTAGTGCTGTTAACCCGCGTAATGCGGGTGCCGCCGATATCTCGTTTACCGCTGGGCACGTAAAAATGGCCATAGACGGGTTGGGCTTAATGGGGGATGGGGGGCATACCAAAGAGGAAGTGGCCGACATGACCACCTTTAAGCAAAACATCGAGAAAACAGCCGTATTGATGTATCGCTTATCTAATCCTTAATGAAATCATTATGCCGTTCGTACAATGAACATACATTAGACTCTAAGCCAAATTGGCGTTAGCGCTGTCAGTGCTAATCAGTGGGTCTATAACACGACTAACGCTGAGCGGCTTGCGACACCTTGCTCGGTCACAACCGTCAGCGTTGGCCGCTTAGTTTGCAATCGCTCTATTTTAAGAGTGCCAAAGGAGGAATATGAAATCATTTAATTGGGGCATTATCGGCCCAGGTTCAATTGCAGATATGTTCGCTGACGCGTTAGCGCCGTCAACGCGGGGCAAACTATACGCGGTAGCCAGTCGTAACCTAGCCAAAGCGCAAGCCTTTGCTGACAAATACTCAGTGAGTAGCGCAGCAGGTGAAACAGCTGCAGCTGATAATGACTCAGCGGTTAAAGACCAGAAACCCAAGGCTTACGGCAGTTATCAAGAGTTGCTTGACGATCCCAAGGTAAACGCCGTGTACATTGCAACACCGCAAAGCCTGCATTATCAACAAGCCAAAATGTGCTTAGAGGCTGGCAAACATGTATTGATGGAAAAACCGTTGACCATAAATGCTGCGCAAACTGAAAAACTCATAGCACTGGCGCAAAGTAAAAATTTACTGCTGCAAGAAGGGCTATGGAGCCGTTTTATGCCGTGTTTTGAGCAAGTAAAATTGTGGCTAGATGAAGACCGTATTGGTGAGCTGCAATATATTTGTTCGGATATTGGCTTTGCCTTTGGTCATGAGCAAGGGCATAGATTGCACGATCCAAATTTAGGTGGCGGAGCGTTACTCGATTTAGGTGTGTATAGCATTACGCTTAGTCAGTGCTTGATGCAGGAACACCCAAGCGAAATAAGTGCAATGAGTCACTTTGGTAAACGTGAAGTAGATGAAAATACCGTCGTTAGTATGCGCTACCCGTCAGGGCGTTTTGCGCAGTTCACCTGCACCATTGCTGCACAGGCGAGTAATACCATGACGTTAATGGGCACGAAAGGGCGCATCGTGTTGCCCTATATGTTCTGGAACGGGAACAAGGCCATCTTACAAAAAGAAGGTGCCCAAGACGAAGTGATTGAATTTTCTCATCGTGTTAATGGCTTTGAATATCAAATTGAAGAAGCCATGAAAATGATCGATAAAAAGCGCGTGTGCAGCCAATTTATGCCCCATGACGACAGCCTTGCTGTGATGCAAACCATGGACGAAATTCGCCGCCAAATTGGCCTGAAATTTAGCCCTGACGCAGAGCGCGTTTAAGGCGAGATGGTCACCGCTGTATAAGTGGTGATCTATCTTTACATTATTCAGTTATAAAACATTGCATTAAAGCTATGTACAAAAAGTACAAAATGACTAGAATGTGCGCTCTTTTAAGCACTTAAATAGCCAGCGTAGCATTGCGTTTGATGGAATTTGCAGCCACGGCGTTAAGTGTCTATTGAGAATGTGAATTCTTGATAGGCCACAGCGTAACGGTTTAGCTAGTTCTATTAAGCAAGTGTAGCGGGCGCCCCTGAGGAGACCTGATGTTA